>OKKB01000002.1_pt1 | contig 253432 bp, 135 predicted proteins | sample 1613931 | NCBI WGS metagenome assembly OKKB01 (sample SAMN04436893, study PRJEB24849) | human gut metagenome | biome: human gut; feature: NICU; material: stool | host: Homo sapiens | place: USA: Saint Louis, MO | collected 2012-02-08
ATAATATTAAAATTGGGAAATTAGTCTTGGTAAGAACATTTGTTGTTTTAAGACATTGGATTATTAATTATTTTGTTGATGATTTCAATAATAATAATGAATTATGTGATTATTTCACTAATACCATAAATAAAATCACCTTGGAATCAAATTTAATTCCTCAACAACAAGAACCAACAAACAAGGTTGATAGTAATCACAGTTTATTCACTAGGAAAATTCTTGGAGATTTGAAAATTCATTGGCTTAAAATTATTAATGAATTTTGGCTTGTAGCTCTTGATATACATTCCATGTTGACTAATAACAGCGCGTATGATTACATTTTACCTTTAACATCAACATTAAATAATATTAAAAAATTATCTAAATCAAATACTGAAGCTTCAATTCGTTCAAATCCATCATATCGTCGTTCAGCTATGCTTTCATTATATGATCAAAGAATTCAACATAAAATGTTGATATTTGATGATACTAGTAGTAATAATCAACAAGAAAACCCTCAATTTTCAATTAATAATTTACTTTTACATCATCATTCATCAAGAGTCTCTATCAATAACAAAATCAAAACCATTCAACAACAAAAGAAATTACTCAAATCACCAACATTTTCAAGTTCATTTAATATACCAAAATCTCCATTGATATCAAATAGTAATCTTGCCAATATACCTAGTCCAACACCTGCACCTACACATACACCTACAACACCAACAAGATTACATCTGAGATCCAACAATAAACGAGCATTAATGCAATCTAAAAGACATAATCATATGAATATTAAAGATTCGTCACTTGATTTGAAAAAAACAACAACAACTATTCTGAGGAATTTTGATAGAACAGATATTGTGGAACAAGAAGGGGATACAGATTTTGATGAAGAAAAAGAAAATGAAGAAACTGAAGAAGTCGATTTTGATCAAGTACATGACATTGATAATGACAAATCCCCAGAATCACAGTTTTCAGAATCAGAATCAAAAAGATATAGTCAAGTTGGATTTTCTACTAATGGGAATATTAAATTACCAACATCTAAAGTCACAGTAATTGTTCCACCTACTCCAGTTAAAAAAATGGAAAAACCTCCATTAATCGAGGATGATATTCAACCATCATCCATGACACCACCAAAATTATATCATCCTCAATTTCAACCACCACCATCATCGAGTAATTCCATTAGAACTGAAAATGAAGATTTAAATCGAAGAGGGTCAATAAGGAAATTAATGGATAATTGGAAAAAATCATTAATTGTTCATAAGGTTTCGTCATCGGCAACTGATATGCCAATCAATAGAACCATGTCGACAAAACCATCAACTGAAGATCTTGATAGACTAATAAACAATGCTATGAGTGTTATGAATGAAAAAACTGTGATTGGTAAAAGAGTAGACGTTTTAAGTGCAAGAATAATCGATGAATTGGAATATTTGATTAGATATTATATTAGTAGTGAATCAAGTAGTGTTATTCATGAAATGAATTATCATGATGACACTGGTGATGACATGGAAATGGAAGTTATTAATGACAATGATAATGATCTTGAAGAAGAAGATGATGATGACAGACCACATCGAAGGACAAGACAGGATAAAGGTGATGTTGATTTACACCCAATAGAAGTATCTCCTACAAGAGCCGATGAAATAGAAATGGATATTAATGATTTATCAGATTTAAATATTGTTAAAATTGATAATCTTATTAATGATACTACTGCTGATAATAGTCATTCAGTGAAAGTTCCAAGAAATATATCTACAAGTTATTTCTTAGATGAAATTGACATTGGAAATGACAATAATAATGATAATGATAATGATAATGAAAATGTTAAAGAATCTTCTTCTACTTCATTTCAAAGTCCTATAAGTATTAATTGGAATGATCAAGATAATATTAATTTAGATGGATCAATTGAAAAAACTCCATTAGAAGAAGAATTTGAAGGCTTTGAATTTCTGCAAGAAATTACCACCACCACCAACAATAACAACAACAGTACCAGCAATGATAAAAAACAAACACAGCCAGATTATTCTGAACCTAATTTTAGTTTTCAACATTCCCAATCGCAATCGTATTCTCAATTCCAATCTCATTCTCATTCCCATAGTAAATCACATGAAACTTCATCAATTTCTACACCTAGTAATATTACACAATATGATGCAGAAATTGAAGAATTAGGTATAGCAATGAGTCCACAACTGGTCAAACCTAAAAGAATAAGTTTTTGTGAAAATACCAATATAAATTCCGCCGGGTTTAATAAACGACTTTCAGTGTGGTCGAAAAATTCCATTACTAATTCAATTTCTAATTCTAATTCTAATGGTTCAATTGCATTTAAAAGAGATTCAATGAAATCTTATGTTAGTTATGATTCAGCATTTTCTGTTTTCAATGAATCGAATGGAAACTCAAATGGAAACTCTTTTAAGATAGAAAATACTACTACTGAATATAATGGATTGAAAAAGAAAACTGCTTTCAATAATTTACGATCAATAGTTAATAATCTGGGAGATGGTATTAATTTAGAAAATGCCATTAGAGTGGTTAGTTCCAATCAGAATCATTTATCATTATCATTATCTCGTCATAGTTCTAAAGGATCAGGATCAGGATCAAGGAAAAGTGTTAGATTTAGTACGTTATGTGCATTAACTGAATTACCATTTCATGAACATATTGCCATACATAATGAAACCATAATTAGCACCAATGCCAATGTTGCTACTAATAATAATAATTGTAATCATTCCAAACTGTCATCATCGGGTGATGCTGCTAATAGTTCGATTTTTTCATTAGCTATGAAAAGTCGGAAAAGTTCCATTAGAACCGTCAATAAAGAACCATCAACTCAATCTACCGCTTTTACAAATTCAAGTAATAATTCAGTGGCGATCCCTGGTATAAGTAGTTATGCATTAAAAGAATTAGCAGCAATTCCTGATGAAACTATGCTTTCTACTGAAGATCCTATTCAATACGCTTTACATAAATTGGAAGGTAAATCATCGTCAAAACTGACTTTAAAAAGAAAAGATGACGATGACGATGATGATGACGAGTATTTGAAACAACCACACATTGATGATGATACACAAGATATTTTGAATGAAATTAATAATGCCAATACTGAAGATGCCATTGGACTTAGTAATACTAGTATTGAAATATCTCAAGTTGATCCACCATTGACACCAATAAGAATGAGTTGTAGAAATTCAAATTCAGATATGACTGAATCTGATCCTATAACTTCAACACCACGTAATAGTCAATACCATGAGAACCAACAACAGCAAAACCACAATCACAATGGTGGTGATAATAATGTAATTGATACATTTGATTTCCAACAACCATCGAAACCCAATGAATCTACAACACCACCTTCTTTAGAATATCAATCACCGAAAATCATTTTAGATAATTATTCCCCTTCAAGTGATTTATTATCGGTACTGAATGTTTTATTTAATGATGCTCATATATCATTTGTTTTATCATATGATTCACGATCATTAGCTGATCATTTCACCATGATTGAAAAAGATATGTTACAAGAGATTGATTGGAAAGATTTGATTGAATTAAAATGGAATAAAGAATTAACTCCAGTTAATAGTTGGTTAGAAATCATTGTGAATGATGATTATTATATTGAAAACAAGGGGGTTAATTTAGTTATTGCAAGATTTAATTTAATGGTAAATTGGATAATTTCGGAAATTTTATTAACTCAATCACCAAATGAAAGAATTCATTTAATTTCAAGATTTATTCATATTGCTCAACATTGTTTAGAGTTACAAAATTTTGCTACATTAATGCAAATTATTTTAGCTTTAACTTCTCAAAGAATTCAAAAATTAAAACAAACTTGGAAAGATTTAATTCCGGGTGATATTTTATTATTGAAAAATCTTGAAGAATTGGCTTCACCTTTAAAAAATTTCTTAAATATTAGATTAACTATTAATCAAATTAAACCATCTAAAGGTTGTATACCATTTGTGGGATTATATTTAAGTGATTTAACGTTTAATGCTGAAAGAGCAAGTATAATCAAAGAACACAACCACAATCTTAGTGGTGATGGTGATGGTGATGGAGAAGGAGAAGGAGAAGGAGATACGTTGATTAATTTTGCTAAATTTAGAACTTCGGTTCATATTGTTAAATCATTATCTCAATGTATTGAATGGTCAAGTAATTATAAATTTGATATTCAACCGGATTTATTATCGAAATGTCTTTATATCAAAAGTTTGGATGAAGATGAAATGAAATATTGTATTCAACATAATCAAAAATAGAATAAAACATCAATCAACACTGAAAATAATACAAACCTAATACCAACAACAACAACAATAACAACTAATAATAATAATAGTGGAGGATTTTACATTTGGAAAACATATAATACCTGTTTATACGTATATATATATACTAATTAATATCTATTTTAATGTAACACGTTAATTTTAATCTTTAAATGTTTTCGGGTCATTGGCTGCAAGAAATTCTTAATCAACACTGTAATTCAACATCATTTTCTGCAATTAACATCTATCTATTGGTCTAAAAATACCAGACTTTTATTCGTTATAGTAGTTAAAAGATATACACAAAATAGATATATATGTATATCATTTCATAACTTCACACCTCTTCCCCTTATTCATTTGAAGACAGTTTTAAAGAAATCTTCACCTTGTTGTTTAGCAATAGCTTTTTCTAAATCAGTAACTTTTCTTGACCCATTACCTGAAGCAAAAGTACCAGCCCCCCAAGGAGATCCACCATGAACTTCTTCTAAATCAGTCATACCAGGATATCCATACCCAAATGGAACATAAATAATCCCATGATGAGCCAAAGTACTCAAACTATTAATAATGGTAGTTTCTTGACCACCACCTGGAGTACCAGTAGAAACGAAAACACCAGCATATTTCCCTCTTAAAGCATTTTTAGCCCATAAACCACCGGTTCTATCCCAAAAAGCTTTAATTTGAGCAGGGAAATTACCAAATCTGGTTGGAATACCAAATAAAAATGCATCATATTGAGTTAAAGTTTCATGAGTTGCAATTGGAATATCTGGTTTTGCTGGTGCATGCATTTTAGCTAAAACATCATCAGATAATGTTTCGGCAACTTGATAAATATCAGCAACACCTCCAGCAGCTTCAATTCCAGCTTTTTCAGCTAAGGCTAAATCATAAACATGATGATATAATGAATAAATGATAATTGCTACTTTTCCTTGTGCCATTGTAAATGTAATTGTAATTCAATGTATTTGTTAAATTAATTTGTATATAGAAATTAAAGTTAGGTAATTGGGGAAATACAAAATATAGGAATATTTCCACTTATTTATAGTTGGTTCAATTTTTCGAGGAGTGAGGAAAGAAAGAATTTTAATGAAATGCAAAACTAGTACGATGCAAGCATTACATGTTGTCCGTGTCCGTGTCCGTGTGTGTGTGTGTATAAACTTTCCACTGTTTAGGGGTTTTCTTCTTCTTTTGATTGCTATTATTATTAATTTTCTTGTAATCCCGTAATAATTTTGACCCCTAAAATGAGGCCAGTTGTGCATACAACGGAACCAAACTAAAAAGATTTGGAACTTCAATTGAAATGAATAGCAAACTTTTTTTATTTTAGTAATAATTAGATAATTAAGAAAGTCTCTTAGTAAACTTTCATCCGGAAAGGGAGAAGAAAAGAGTATTGGTGGCTATATACGTTTTGTTTTTTTATGAAAGCAATGCCCATTAGTAAAGTTCACAGCAATCCAGGAAAGTGTAATGTATCATAACCCCCATGAAGCATTGAACATCTAGACGACGAGGACGAGTAGATCACTCACCCTACACCCCTATTATATAACTTACACTAAACAATCACAAACCTAATTTACCTTTATTTTCCCCTGTTATACATATTTACTTTATTTTATTTAATTTCTATAAACTCCAGAAATCGGTCAAGTTACCACCAGCACCATTGAATGCCAAAATATTTGGACTAACGGAATCTAATCCAGTCAAGACACCTTTAGTACCATATTTGATCAACTTATTTTTCAAATCAGCTGGTTCAATGGCTTGAGTGTAGAATTCCGAAGTAACATCTGGTTGTAACGACAAATAATACGATAACAACCCAGCAATATGTGGAGAAGCCATCGAAGTCCCTGACATAACAGTGGTGTCGGACCAAATAAATGTAGATTCAATATCTTCACCAGGTGCAAATAAATCAACACAACTACCCCAATTGGAAAAGCTAGCTTTTTCATCACGAATATTTGATGCTCCAATAGTAATTGGACCAGTGGCTCTTGCTGGTGAATATTGACAAGCATCAGCATTATCATTACCAGCAGCAACAGAAATATGTAATCCGGCTTTAGTACCAGCATTAACTGCCAAATCTAATGCATCAGAAATACCTCCACCAATCGACATATTGACTGTAGAACCTTTAAAACCTTTCTTTTTAGCTCTGACATCGTCTTGATGCAGTTTTACAACAAATTCAAGTCCTTTAATAATATCAGAAGTGGATCCAGCACCCAACATATTCATCACACCAACAGCAACAAGGTTGACATTTTTAGCAATACCATATGTTTTAGAACCAATTGTACCAGCACAATGAGTACCATGACCATTGTAATCTTGCTTAATATTGGGGAAAGCTATTGAAGCACCCCATTGGGCTCTATCTTCAAAATCAGGATGACCAACTTTAATACCAGTGTCAATGACATATGCAGTAACACCTTTACCACCATCATTATCAAACAAATATTTCCCATCATCAATATTTTCACGATGACTGACACGTGAGATACCCCAGGTAGCATCTTTTTGGATATCAAACTCAACAGTATGGAAAATAGAATCTCTTTCAACAAAAGCCACTTCAGGCAATTCCAAAATTTTATTAATCAAATCATCAGTGAAAAACCCGGTATAACCTCTAACAAAATTATCAATTTGAAAAAATTCTAAAGGTTTTTTGTTAACATTCAATTTGCAACTAGAAATAGAAACATGTTCATTTTGAACCCAATTTTGATGTTGTAAAAATTGAGCTTGTGATAAATCATCTTTTAAAACAACAATATAATGATTTGGAATTATTTTATTTAATGGATTAGAAAGAATACCGGTTTTAGTATCTGGTTGGTTGTCATCAGAGGGCAAATGCGCATCTTGATTGATTAATGGCGCTTGATGATGGTGTGGAATTAAAATTTGATTAAAACTACTAAAGAATGAAGTGATATCTGGAATCACCAAACTGACTGCTGTAGAAGCTACTGTAGCAAATGATATAACGTTAGTAACTTTCATCGTTTGATTAGAAGAAGAAAGAAGAAGAAGAAGTGTATCCAGTTGTCTCCTTTTTTTTTGTTCTGTTTTTAGAGTGGGGGAATTTTATAGTTTGCAGGTGGTGGTTGCGATAAGGCCTAAACAGAAATAAGAAGATTTTTTGTTTCTCGGTTTTGCAAATGTGTGGCTACATTGTTTTATTTTCTAAGCGTGACTCTTTTGTGCTTTTTCCGTTTCTCCTATCTTTTTGTACTTTCCTTTCACACGACTAATAACAATACTCACACATTATAACATCTGTCATACACTTGTTAAAGTTATCTTGATGTTTTACTTTTTATAAAACTGATTGTCTCTATATATAAATTGTTTAACTAAATACTTGACTGTTGATCCTGTTTATGCATCTTTGAAAAGAGTTGGATCTTTTCCTCCCCAAGTTAAAACCACATGGGATTCTGGTTTGTTCAATTTTTCTATAATATCTGGATTTAAACTAACCACACCTAAATTCACTCCTTCTTGTAATTCATCATCATCTTTTTTACCTTGTGGTAAAATATCCAAATTTTGTTGAATTCTGGTTGGCTTATCACTCTTGACTAAAACAATAAATCCTTGAAGGAATGACCATTTGAGCAATATTTCAGCTGGGGTTAAACCAGATTCTTTACTAATAGCCAACAATTCTGGATCATCCAACTTGTATCCTTGAGTAAGTGGGGAATAAGCTTCAGCCAAAATTTCGTGTTTATACAAGTATTCTCTCAATTCTAATCTTGGCAACCATGGGTGCAATTCCAATTGATTAAGAACTGGTTTGATCAAATATCCTTCCCAATTGAACAACTCTTCCAAATGATCAACACCATAGTTGGAAACACCGATAGATTTTACAATCAATGGCGCGTCATTAGGGTTTAAAACAAGTTCTTGTAAATATTGATAGGTGCCCAAACGACGAGCTTTAGAAGCTAATGGCGAATGAATCAAAATAAGATCAACATATTCTATGTTATCTTTAACATCATTCTTGATTCTTTCAACAGCCTTCTTTGTCTCTTCGTATCCTAGGGACTGAGTGTCGATTTTGGTAGTAAACCAAATATCACTTCTTTGAACTTCTGGATGATCTTTCAAAAATCTCTTGATACCTTGAGAAACTTCTTTCTCATTATGGTAAGCAAGGGCAGTGTCAATGTGTCTGTAGCCATCTTTCAATGCTTGATAAGTCAAATCAGCAGCTTGAGAAGCGTCCAATAAATAAGTACCAAACCCAATAACAGGAATGTGGCTACCATTATTTAATTTATAAGTGGATTGTCTAGTCAATTGAATTGATGAAGTTAAATTTGACATGGTTGGTTAATACGAATCTGATTAAAGAATACTAATAAAGGAAAAAAGAGATAGAAATATGTAGTAAATGGAAAATAATTTGAACAATTTTGTTAGTTTATATATAGCAAGCTTCGGATAATTGTGGCAAAAAAAAATTGCACATCAAGATTATGCAATTTACCGCTGATTACTCGAAATTACGTAATTCTCAATGAAATTGATGCACACAAATTTTAATCTTGACCAAAACGCACTTGTTATCCTCACATTTTTGACATTCAATAATAGGAAATCAACAAAATCTTGGTCCTCCAGGAACCAATGCCAATGATTAGAATTATAAGTATGAATCGATTTAGTCTACCTTATATTTGACTTTTCCGGCTAATTGGAGTAATTAATATTCCTTTCACTCCAAGCTATACATAATACAATTATACACTTGCAATTGATACTACTAAAGCTGATCTCATCAAAATCCACCAATTTTCTTAATTCAGTGCCATATTTGAAGTTGTTGGGGGAAGAAGGGAAAATCCTGTTGTATCCTGCACATAATACACCTTAGAGTGTGTGTATCGTCAACAAATTGAGAGAGAGAACTACAACAACAACAACAAACAACAAAAATTGCACCAGATAAAAAAAGAATAAATTAACGATTAGAAGATAATTAAAAGGCTGACTATATTTTATATCATTGAACGATACAGAGTTTAATTTAATTTAATTCAATTCAATTTAATTAATTAATCATATACACTTAATTTTCAATGTCATCATCATCTAGAAAGAAAACATTATTAAAAGTCATTATATTAGGAGATTCTGGTGTTGGTAAAACCTCACTTATGCAACAATTTGTTAATAGCAAATTCTCTCATCAATATAAAGCGACTATCGGAGCAGATTTTTTAACTAAAGAGATTACCGTTGACAATAACAAACTGGTCACATTACAAATCTGGGATACCGCTGGTCAAGAAAGATTTCAAAGTTTAGGTGTTGCATTTTATCGAGGGGCTGATTGTTGTGTATTATGTTTTGATGTAACAAACGAAAAATCATTGAATAATTTGACGAGTTGGAAAGATGAATTTTTGGTTCAATCAAATGTATCTAATCCTCAAGATTTCCCATTTATTATAATAGGTAATAAAATTGATGTTGATGATTCCAAGAAAATACCCTCATTATCTAAAAAATTGAATAACATTACAAACAATCAAATGGGTGGGTTAAATTATCCGGTTTTTGAAACCAGTGCCAAAGATGGAGTAAATGTTGAAGCTGCCTTTGAAGTGATTGCCAAAATGGCATTACAACAAGAAGAATTGAATGCATCTAATGGTAATGATGTGAATGACGATTATAATGATGCCATAAATATTCATTTGGACTCGGAGGCGAGTGCCTGTGGCTGTTAATAATATAACAATCAATTTCAAATACACAGGTGAAGAAAGAGAACAAATAGATATCACGAATTCGTTTATAATTGTTGTTTAATTTTTTTTTTATTATTATTTAAATCTAATATACATTCTAATTTCAAATATCCTTTTTTACTCACTTACTCTTGAGACAACCACAAACAATCTTAAGAACCATATCAACCAAATCATTACCAGTTTTAATGTCTTGTTGGCCACCTTGATGTTGTTGTTGTTGATATTGGTTATGTGATTGTTGTCCTTGATGTTGTTGTTGTTGTTGATATTGTGGTTGGCCAGTTCCGTGATAAGCTTGTTGAGGTGGTGCCACATTATTTGTTCCTTGAGCCCATGAACTTGGAAGTCTATCAAGATTAACACCTTTCAAATCAATAACTAACACTCCACTATTCTTTTTATCAATGTAATGGTTTAACCCAACTTGATCACACAATTCATCAACAGCCGGTTTGATTTTGGCAACTCCATTGGCTGAATGTAATCCTTTACCAACAATAACATTCAAATGTGATTGATTTGTCTTGACGGCATAATAAATTCTTCTTTCCAAAATCCATTCGGCTTCTTTGACGTATAATCCATGTAAATCAATTTCATCGGGTCCACTATCTTCATTATTTTCACGGAAAACATATTCGGCAGCTTTACGATTACATTCTTCAGCTTGAGCTAAAACACGTTTCAGTTCTTCACTTAATTCATGGGCTTTTTGACCATCACCTTGTTTATAGGCATTTTGTGATTGTTGACTTAATTGTTGTCTTTTTTGAAATAATCTATCAGCCTCACTTCTTAACCGTTTATACTCGGAATCAGTGGCATGATTATAATCACGTTGATTATTATCGTCAAATAATTTGGCTCCTCTATTGAAAACCTCTGTCATTATTTAGGTCACGGAACCCCTTGATGTATATTGTTAATCTTCTTTTTATTTTTTTTATTTTTTTGTTTATAAAATTGGAATTTCAGGGAAGACCCGTGGTAGGTGATTTCGAGAACCAGCCTCTTGAGACGTTTTGTGTAATACCACACGACCCCTACAGATAAGGAAAACGACTGAATCAAATCATTTCTTATATCACTTGTAGTAATTATTAATTATTCTATCGCCTATTTAGTATATATATGTGTAATTCTAAAATTTAAATTCATCATTATCAGGATAAGGTTTTGGTTTTCCAACATGTGGAGATTGAAGAAAAGTGTTTGGGGTATTATATCCGTACGAATCTGTACTATAATTTTTTTCAAAATTGGTATTATTTACTGGTGTCAAACCACTATCTGATTCTCGACCCACTGTAGAATTCTTGAAATAAAGTTCATCATCAGGGAATTCAGATGCATATTCATCTTGGTTGCCGTCTTCATAATCGGCATATTCTTCATAATCTTCTTCCTCATCATCGTCATCGTCATCATTTTCTTCTTCACTTTCAGCAGAACTTACTACTGCTGTCTGTTCAGCAGTTATAATAGCACGAACTTTCTTTGGCAATCTGTCTGGTCTGTAGAATCTCAAATCAGCTCTTCCTATAATATAAACAAGGTTGACAATCACTTCAAATACACCCCATGAAAAATACATTGAAACTGGTTCAGCAGCAGGTCCACTTTTAAAATTAGTTCTTGCCTGAAACACAACTATAGCACGAAGAATAGAAGCAATTAATAAACACACAGTAGAAATTATAATGATCACCAAAGAAACATTGTGTTTAAGATCTCCTCTTTGGTTAGACAAACCTTTAACCACCTTGAAATGATGATGAGTAGCAGCAATGACACGAGTAGCATGTCTATGGTTGGAATTTCTTTTCATAAACGTCTCTGCTGCCTCTTGTGCTGCACCCTTTTTAATAAAATAAAATGGTGCAAAACTTTCAATCCACCATGGTTGATAAGTGTATCTATTTTCATCTTTCTTAGTGGGTAACCAAAGTGACAATCCAATCAACGAAGTTGCAGTCAACGAATAAACTATAACCATAATAGATGCCCATCGGTTCAAATTAATATAAACAAAAAACCTTTCCGTTGATAAGTAGTATAAATAGGGAATTGCTGAAGATAGGATAGCCACTGCAAGTATTATGGCTGCCAGCAAATACAGTGAGATCATAAATACCCAAAATAATCTTCTTGTTCCTCCCACTGGGTGTCTCCATGTGAATAATCTTTGTGCCAATATCAAATTGGTAGATACTAATAACACGTTTGGTATGACAAAGAAAACTTCACCAGCAATGCCTTCTTTGACATTGACAATATTGACTGCCCAAGTAGCTCGTAATATAAATGATAACATTCTTATCATCATAGTAAAAGCCCATATAAGATTCAACATAAAATAATGCCCTCTGCTGTAATTGATCAGAAACAAAGCAAAATGTAAAACTGTAATGACAAGAAATATACAGGCAAATAATATCAGGGGTGCTACATCATTATGAAGAGGATATTTCCCAAGTAAATTAAGTTGTTTCCCAATGACATTATGAATGAAAACTGGTGGTAAATTGTCTCCAACTAGATTTTTCCCTCTGGCGACAGTAACATAAACTCCAGTTCCTCTATCTGGATTTTCAAATACGTGAAGTAATAATTCTAATAACCCACTGGTAGCGGAATATGGGTCATCGCTCCCATAATCAACACTCATTTTCTTTTCTCTTTTAAAAATTGATATCTATTAGCTTGTTTGTTGTCCTGTTTTTTATTTATAGATGACTTATTAGATAAAAGTGGATCAAATTGGTAGAAAGAGACTAATTAAATGATAATTCAAGATGACTTATAGACCAATAAGTAGAATTCGAATGTTTTTCTAAAAAAAAGAGTAGTAGAATAGTTGACAGCAGCAATATCGTCTTCATTTATATTATCATCGTACTTATTCTGGGTGCAGTAAATGATTGACCTTTACACTGTGCATAATAGCTTTTTTAAGTTTACAATAATTCTAGCGTATTGATAATAAACAATTGAAACCAAGAAGTTAGTTAAATTAAGACACAAAAATTGAATTTAAATGGAGTCCATGTGAAAATTTTTCCTTGTTTTACTCTAGTCATTCGGTATAACTCAAGTACCGAATGGGACCTAAAATAAACGGAAAAATTCGGGCGGTTTATTATGTGGTCTTGTTTTTGTTCACGATTTCTTAAACATCATAAATCATCGTTATCAGTTTAACGGTTTCTGTAAAAACTAAAAAAAAAAAATTGATTACGTTTAAGGCTTTCCTAAATAGGCAAACTTCATAAAATTTGAAAGGTAAATAACAATAGTCTAAAGGAGAACTAAAAATTCCTCATTTGAATTGTGGAACTTACAACTGGCTGGAAACACATTTGTATGCAATTGACACAATTCCTTTTAGTATTTGTTGCTTGATCTTGAAGTTTGACAGTACATACATAATATATAGAACGGTTTAAGAAATACATTTGTTTTCGTGAGTCAACGTGGATATTGCAGCAACAACACACTTCATCTACTATTATAACTTGACAAATCTAATTCACTAAAGGCTTGAATTATGGATAAGTATGAAATATTGATAGTATTTTCAGATGCATAAGCAAATGTCTCTGTTTTTGAAAATATCGTTACGAATTTTTGTATGTAGATAGACTGTAAAATCATACAATATGTATTGATTGGAACGCCATTCTTATGACACTTTAATTATTACACTTCCATATTCAGGTAAAAGTTCTCAATGGTATTGTTAGTAGTGCTTTAAAGTATTGGCCCTTATTTTAGAGTTTCTTTTGCTTTTCTTTTGACGGATGATGATTTATTTTGCTCCCCTAAAAAAAGAGGTTTCATACAGTAACTAAATTAAAATAAACTTTTTTTCAAATTTGATTATTCCTAATAACTTTGATTTACATATATAAATAAAAATAGTAAATTTAAACTTTTAGTTATTTAAAAGCAAAATAGACCATCATTTTAAATGGGAGAAAAGCAAACTTTAATCTGTAAACGTTAAACATAAAGCAATAAGACTATTGAGGTAGCTATAATGGGAGCCCTTAACTTTTTGGGTGTACAACAACTCACCCAACAACCACCCTTCTTAAAACACTAAATAAAGTGTACAAATAATACTTGGACCGCTAATAAAACCAAACCAACAAATTATGTTACCTAACACCTTTTTGTCCTTCATAAATTTACTTCTACTCATAATAATCAATGGTATCTGTGACATTTGGAATAATAACAAATAGCCTCTCAAAGTTCCAAAAATGACATACATCACAAGCTCGTGTACTAAACTCGACAATAAGAACGTGATTATTGCTGCCAGTTGTTTATTCACATCGAATGCACTGATACTGGAATGGTAAACATGCCTCAAGAGAAACTTGTGAACACAACGATTCCATTGATTGGCAAATTCTGAAAAATCAGTGCATGACCACCAGGGCCCATAAAAATCACGATCAGCAAATTTCGACAATTCGGCAATTGCATTAAGAATGGCATCCCAAATCAAAAAGAACGTAAACAAATATACCATCAAGAATGGTGGGATCATATCCATCAATAAGAAAAAATATTGTGGGATTCTTTCCAGTACTGGCAACTTTCTGGCAATCTCACATCTAAGAACTATTGGATACAAGTTGTTTTCAGCAATAAGGATCATTAAGAAAATAAGACCAAAAATCCCAAACGTTTTACCAAATACATATGACCATCTAATTCTTTTTGTTCTTGGGAAATTTAAAGTGTACACCAATGTTGGGAACATGCTGTACTCAAAATAATTGAATAAAGTTATATTCTGTGGGAATTTGATCAACCCTTCTTGTTGTAGTTTGGCAATTGACTTATCTGTCTGATCTATATCGAATACATGATGATCGTCGGGATTCTCTGTAGTAGCATGGGATTGATATTCTAATTCATATTTGGTGAAAGCTATACTTTCCTGAAGTACTTTTTCTGTTTCGTTTTTGGTGTGTCCTTTTGGTAATGTAACTTTTCCATTTGTTAATTTATCAAGATATTTCTCTGAGTATAACCCTTCTTTGTAAATCAGCCAGAGGTATCCATTGTAAAATGCGTAAGAGTGCATCTTCATAATAAATACCAAACTGTGGAGCACTAAAAACACTTTGGCAATCCATGGGAAATCCAAGCAATATTCCAGAGCTATCCATAACCAAAAAAATAAAAATAAGCCATCAAATGCTGCTTGTAGCCACCAGCCAACTTTTTTCCATGATAAATATCCATTTTTACAAGCATATTGCACGAAAAAGGCAAAATAAGTAGATAAATACATTGCCAAATCGACTAATCCAACTTTAAACAAGTCTCGCTTAAACACCTTTACCACAGTCCATTGCAAAATAGGGGTTGAGTTTTCAAAATATGTATGAATAAGGTTATTTACCATAGCAAAAGCTGTTGCCAACCAAAACAAAACATACATCCCAAAGAAATCCGTTTTATAAAATTCATCCGATTCAAAGATCGTCGAAGATTTTGCTTTGAATGTGATATCATTGAATCGAGATAAGTACTTAGACTTATCAGATCCATGCTTGTTATCGATTTGTCTTTTCCTTTTTAAAAAAATCTTTTCTCTTTTTGAAACATCGACTATAACTCCATTTAAATCAACAGGTGAGTCTTGATTGTTGCTCTTTTGCTTCCTCAATCGCAACTCATTTTGTGGAGCACTTGATACAGATAAAACATCTTCTACTGACGTTGTAGTTTCTTGCAGAATTATGTTATTGTTATCGGGAATAGTATATGAAAGCTCTATCTTAGAGCTATCATCTTCGGAAGAAGAATTGTTATGATATTCGTTATCTAATGCCAAAGATTTCCTTTTGGTATTCTTATCGGAGATAGCATTCAACTGGTCCAGTGTATTTGTTCTCCCCATGATCGCTTTTCTGAAAAAAATCCTGTTCACTAATGAAGAAAGGTGATTTTTTAGACGAATTGCTGAAGGATTTCAATTGGGTTTTATATTATACGATGCGTATACGTATATGTCAAAGATGTTGGTTGCCTGATGTGAAATTTGGCGGTGCTGATTAGGGCAAGTCAAAAAAAAAAAATCCGAAATACAAAGGAAAGAAATCCTGTATATATATGGGATGGCGACCGAAAAAAAAAGCGGTTGAAACTGTTTCAACAAGAAAAGTAAATTAGTTGCTGTCGGAGTTTAATAATTGATACGATTGTGACAAATTAGTAAAAAATCTGTTAATATTTACTAATACCCTAATACGGATGTAATAACTAGTGGAAAGGTTCTCGACCCCATTATATTTGATTGCTTGTTTGCTTACTCATTTTTTTATAATGATAGGGTTTCCCCTCAGTATCTATATAACTCAAAGAATATCGTTTATCAATTGCCTCTAAAGCCTCTAAACCAATGGATGTTTCGGGAACGAGAGAAAAAAGTGACCATCGGATAACTGTTTCAACAGACCATTTATCCATTTAACCCATAATAAGACAATGAGAGGAAAAAAGTAGAAAATGAAATTCAAATCAACTCTGAATTTGGTATTTCCGGATATTTCTCAAAGGGGGTGGGGTGAGACGGAAAGATTAAATTATCCGTAGTATCTTCCACTACACTCTGTATAAACAATAAAGAAAAAGAAAAGAAATCCATAGACAAAGACAAAGACAAAGAAAAGATGTTCATGTCACTCTTTGTTTAAATGATTTGATAAATGTGTCTATTTATATTTTGAACGTTTTGAAATTACACAAAACTTGGCCGTACAATTCATATTTTTTGGTCTTACAGTTCCAGTTTTGGGTTCATTTTGATGGTAGACTGATTTTGAGAGACATTCACTGGTTTCTAAAGATTCTCCAATCTGATTTACCATTGAGTTACAGTGATTCTCCAGTTAAGAGCTTCCTCAGTTCACAGATCCATCAAGAAAAATCTACTTCCATCTCATAGATCATTCATTGTATTGCACTGCATTGCATCCCCAGTCAAACCGTACAGGTAGTTTAAAATAGTTAGTGATTTAAATCGATTTTAGTTGTTTAAGGAGTGATTGTAATTGTCAAGAGAGTGATTACAATAGATTCCAAATGGATGGGCAAACACTTATTGGTAGAATCATCAACGTATGATTTCACAATGGCAACATAAACTTTTTCTTGACTTGAAAAAGCACTCTCATTGGTCTACCCTGCTGGGTACCAAAGTTTGGCTAGTCTTGCTGTTCACTTGTTGCTAATTTCTTGGTGTAGTTAATTAGCTCGTTTTGTAGTGGCCTGATGTTCTTTTGTCACGACTATTTAAAGACCAGAGATTCCCCTTATTTTTTATATTTCTACATGATTATAATAGTGTAGGATATTCACAGTAATCCCACACGCCTTCAACAGGTTTTTCGGTACAGAATAATGTCTACTGATTATTCTATAGGAGAACGTCACCTGTATTTATATACACCAGGTGACATCTCGAGGTCAAAGGCGATAGTTTGTATATCGTCCAAGTCAGGAAAAACATCATGAAAGGTCTATACGACGAAAGTTTACTTTACATCTGATGAAACTATGTAAGAGTTTTTCACAGTAAAACCCTCACCTTCGACTATATTTGTCACCATGTGATGTTAGCTGTTAAGCATCGACATTTCATGCTTATACACATAAAATGTACTTTAGCACGACGTGTATCTAGTACTAATCGAACAATATAAAAGGAGACGAAATGTCTTCTTTACTAACAAGAAGTTATATAGCAAACAAATAAGTTTATACAGAAATATATATACACCAAGTTAGCTATTGTTTATTAATTACCTGATTAACTCTTAAGAATAACTCAGTAGCACTGCATACATTCCAACAGTCTCTATATTTCAACAATAATGTATACGACGTCTACAGTACAAGGCACGAGATAGATTTACCGTCACAATATTCTGATTCTCCAACCTATATCCACTATATACAAGGTCTAATTTCTAAAAATCTACTCTATCTATAGACTCTTTCGAAAGGTCTTGTGTCATTAAAACATGAATTCCAAACTGTACTGACCACTTTTTCTGCCTCTTCAGGTGATTTACAAATCGGATTACTAGAGACAGATAAAACAGCACGTCTCTTGATACAATCCTGGAATTTTTTCCCAAAATTCCCCAATCCTGTTTTCTTGATTTCTTGCCAGATTCTACACTCACCACTAAGCATAGAAGCTCTTATTTCTGTACATGCATGGTGTCTCAAGTTGTTCATATCGAGATCAAACTTCAAGTAATCATAAACATGAACTAGCTCATGTGTTAGGATATCTTCCAATTGCCACTTATTTCTTATCCAGTTGGCACATAATAATATTCCTTCATCAGGATGAAATCCACCACCTTTTGTGAAATCACACACATCACAAGTAATGTTCTCTTTGGTTAGTATTGGTTCTTTATCTTTAGTCAATTTCTTGATATGATCCATCATAAACAAAACAGATGGAGAATATTCTAACATCCAATTACGATACTCATTGCATTGCTGGCATTTCTCTGCAAGATTTCTATTATTGTAATCAAATTCATACTGTGCTTTTTCTTCAGCATTTAATCCTAACCCAGTTTGGTACAGAAGTGTTCTTCTCCACCATTCGAATCCATTAAGTTTGGAACTCGGCGATAACTTCAATTCAGGAGAATTTTCTTGTGGGGCAGCAGTCGACATGTTAGATTCAATTTGAACTTTGTCGTGGTTATTATTGATGAAGATACTAAACTCTTTCTCGTGGGAAATTTTTTGTCAATTTTTCAGCTCGTTATATACAGGAAATAAGGAATTTTTCAAATTGGTCTATGACAACAACAATCATTCATATTCAACTATTACTATCTACCAACTACATATATGGAGAGAGAGAGCAGCTTAATAGGATTATTGTTGTCAAAAAGTATTTAGTTTGGTACATTGTTCTGTTGTATTTGAAAAATATATGTTCTTTTTGGCAGTTTTTGGATCATAATTCTGATTCAAAAAAAAATAGTTTATACAATGTTTTTATATAAATATATGGGCTACAAATGACTAGAACTTATAACTATTTACTAAATAGTAGTGAATGGTCAATTGCCAACAACTCTTCTTGGTGAGAGTGGTCCAATTACCCCAAGAAAAAGTCCCCTCCCCACTATGAACTGAGTCAACAACGGAATTCCCCCTCAACACACGACTATTGACTCCTCACCGTTTTTGTTTCTTCCCAAAACTGTTGAAATTTATTATTATGAGGTATTTTTTATTTTTAGTTTTTTTTTTCTCAATTTTGTGGATGATGAGCACAAAATTCTTAGTATCAACAATCTTTGAAATTTTTCAAATTCATACAAAAATTTTTTTCCTTATTCTGGCCTAGTTAAGTTAAGTTGAAAAAAGTTCTTTATATATTTTCTCTTCTTATCTTAATAACTTTTTTTTTTTGAATATTTATCAATTTACAATGGCTCAAGAATTAACTCATCCTGCAATCAAAGATGGTTGGTTTGCTGAAATCTCCGATACCATGTGGCCAGGTCAAGCCATGTCTTTAAAAGTTGAAAAGGTTCTTCACGTTGAAAAATCCAAATACCAAGATGTTTTGGTTTTCAAATCTACCACTTATGGTAATGTTTTAGTTTTGGATAATTGTATTCAAGTCACTGAACGTGATGAATTCTCTTATCAAGAAATGATTACTCATTTGGCCTTGAACTCTCACCCAAACCCAAAGAAAGCTCTTGTCATTGGTGGTGGTGATGGTGGTGTTTTAAGAGAAATCTTGAAACACGAATCAATTGAAGAAGCTTGGCTTTGTGACATTGATGAAACTGTCATTGAAGTTTCCAAAAAATACTTGCCAAACATGGCTAAATCTTACGATGATCCAAGAACTAGAGTTCATATTGGTGATGGTTTCAAATTCTTGGAAGAATACAAAAATCAATTCGATGTTATTATCACCGATTCTTCTGATCCAGAAGGTCCAGCTGAATCACTTTTCCAAAAACCATATTTCCAATTATTGAAAGATGCTTTAACTGAAAAAGGTGTTATCACTACTCAAGCAGAAAACATGTGGATTCATATGGATATCATTTCTAAATTGAAGAAAGATTGTAACGAAATCTTCCCAGTTGCTGAATACGCTTACACTATGATCCCAACTTATCCATCTGGTTCAATTGGGTTCATGGTTTGTTCTAAAGATCCAAATGCTAATGTATCAAAACCAATCAGATTTGATTGGAGTGATGAATTTGTGGCCAAGAACTTGAAGTACTACAACAAAAAGATCCATGAAGCTGCATTTGTTTTACCAACCTGGGCCGATCAAGTTTTGAACAAAAAGGACTAATTATTACTCATTTGATCAAAAATTTAGACTCTTTTACTTATGTATGTTAGTATTTATTCAATGATGATAATATGACTTGTTAAAATTGTTTCTCTTTTTATCTCGTATCGAATTTGTAACATCTCGTTGAATATGACTTAATGAAAGGAAAAAAACATAGTCATGATTTGAGGGAAATATTCCAATTGAGATGGTGCTTAGCTTAGTGTAATATTTTTGCAACTTGATATTCTCCAAAAAATTATGAGGCAATTGAGATCTGGTCGAGACAATTCCGATGGAACAAGGTACAAAATCTGTCAAAAACAGAAATTTCATTTCTTCTGTATCTTGAGATGCGATGATGAAACATCTGACGCAAAACACGACACTCAGTGAAAAAAAGAAATAAATCAAAAAAGCCGTTTATTTGGCAATGGTCTTCGATTTATAAATACGAATTTTAATGTCAAATTTTTTTATTTATTTAATTCACTGTTTTTTCTTGTTTTTGTCTTATAATAACTTCAATTTTTGAAAAACACCTTTTCAACATGGCTCAATACGAATGCTCAGAACATATGGAAAATTTCCTTAGAGAATTACCTAAATGTGAACATCACGTTCATTTGGAAGGTACTTTGGAACCATCACTATTATTCAAACTAGCAAAAAGAAATAATATAACTTTGCCTGAGACTTTCCCTAAAAAGGTTGAAGAATGTAATGATAGATACAACAGATTTGCAGATTTACAAGATTTCTTAGATCATTATTATATTGGAATGGGTGTTTTGATTACTGAAAATGATTTTTACGATTTAGCTATGGATTATTTTACCAAAGCTCATTCTGATGGATGTCTTCATTCGGAAGTTTTCTTCGATCCACAAGGTCATGTTGAAAGAAACATAGATATCGATGTTGTTGTTCAAGGTTTTAATCGTGCATGTAAAGATGCTAATACCAAATACGGTACCACCAACAAATTGATCATGTGTTTATTAAGACATTTACCTGCGGAAAATGGATTACAAACTATTCATTCAGCTTCTAAATATTACCAAGACGGTATTATCCATGGATTAGGATTAGATTCCAGTGAAAAACCATTCCCACCAAATTTATTCACTGAATGCTATGCCCATATCAAAGATAATTTCCCTGAAGTTGGGTTAACTGCTCATGCTGGTGAAGAAGGAGATCACACTTTTGTCAGTGATGCATTGAATTTGTTGAAAGTTTCTAGAATTGATCATGGTGTCAATTCTCACCAAAGTGAAGAGTTAATGCAGAGATTAGCTGAACAAAAAACTTTACTTTCATTGTGTCCATTATCAAATGTTAAATTGCAAGTGGTTAAAGATGTTAAGGAGTTACCAATTGACAAGTTTTTCCAAATGAACGTACCATTTTCAATCAACTCTGATGATCCAGCCTATTTTGGTGGATATATTTTAGACAATTATAAAGCTGTTCACACAAGATTTGGATTCACCAAAGACCAATGGAAAATAATTGCTTTAAATGGTATTAAAGGTTCATGGTGTGACGATCAAAGAAAAAATGAATTAATTAGCTTGGTTGAAGAAGTTTATAAAAAATACAATATTGAAGGTTGCTGAGATTAAGGTTGAGGCTGAGATTAAGGTTGAGGCTGAGATTAAGGTTGAGGCTGAGATTAAGATTGAGATTAAGATTGAGATTGAGATTTCGGAGATAATCATAGAATAGATTTATTATAGAAACTAATAGAGAGAGAGATAGAGCACGAGAACTGTAAATGTTATTAAATAATATGTACGAATTTCTAGTATGCCCACGCAATTTGAAGAAATCAGTAATATTGATGAATATAATATTCGGTGAAGAACAAAATACCAAATTACTAATTCAAGAAAAAACTCGTCTGTATTTGTATTTCATCTGAAATTACTATGTCAAAAGCGATGCCCACCTTCCCTTACTACTTTGAGTAAGTCATACCAGTTTGATAGCAATTTCTCAATGCTATAATCTGCATCTTACATATCTTACTAGTAAATGCGCCACAAATCATAGTTCTCTATTTTAGAGAAATTTATCCAAGCTTACACAAAGCTACTTTGACCTTTGTACATCTCGGTCCAAAACTGAACAAAAGAAGTTAATAGAGAGAGACCAAGAGAGACAAATGTAAAGTTATTTATAGAATGACGCAATCGAACCTTTCCATATTTTAATCTGCATTAACAAGAATAACCCCACACAATATCCATCAAAGGGCTAATTGAGTTTTTTTTGAACACATTTTTGTTACCTTATTGGGATAAATATTGGAACGCGGATAAATTTTCAACAGATATTAATCCTTCTAGTGCTATCTAGTTATTTTCGGATTGTTGCAAATTTTAATAATACTGATGATCTTCAAAATATACTTTTTTTTTTCGCAAGTTACACTCCTTCATATCACTTTTAAAGTAGAGCCAACAAGATTGGGAACACTTGGCTATAATATACGTACTAGTATACAATTTTGAAGGGATCCTCAATGATGAAAAGATAGCAATAACAAGACTATAAGATATAGATGTCTCGAGATCCACATCATGTGCATTTTCAATATTTATATTTCTCCTCAATCGCATTTAGTGCCATATCTCAAGTAAAGTTTCAAGAATCCCCTCACGACGATTAAGATCTTGATAATAATAAGTCAACTTTTAGTTTTTTTAGACTTGAGTGCCGATCTTTATAGAAAATACATTATCTATTTTACTATTACTTCAGATTTTTGTAATATCTTTTATATTAATAACTTCCCCTTTCAGTAAAAGCAATATAGCATGATAAGAGGGTATTAATATTCAAAAATGAGTTTAAAAACCCCAAGGAAATCCCATCAGACATGAAATATTTCTCAGGTTTCCATTCAACAATCTAGTTTCTTGGTGGTAATACTTGAATAAAAATGACAGATGATTATTCAGCAACAAAGGGATTATTCCACCTTGTTCTCAATATTAATAATGGTGCTGCTGAAGGAACAGGAATTATGCCTTTAGTGACTTTTGCTCAAAACTTGATAGGAACTCAATTACCCAATGAAATTGTAACATATAGTGTGGGTACTTTAAACAATCTTTTTGGTGGTTATCCAACACATAAAGATTTTGCCCCATCAATAGTATTTACAGTATTATTTGGAGTCTTTACAATTATTCACACAATCATTCTTTGTATCAACACATCCAGGGGTCATTATTTTTATCTTTCATATGTATGGATATGCTACAGTATTATGAAATTTCTTGGGTTTCTTTTAAGAGCACTTTGGTCTACCGATATACTCAAGATTAAATTTGGATTGGCTTCTGAAGTTTTCCTTATTGTTTCAACATTTATTATTGTATCTGCAAATTTGATTTTAGCTCAACGTTTGTTCACTTGGAGACATCCTGTAGGAGGTTCAAGAAAATTGTTTTGGGGATTTATGTTTGCTACATATGGAATGGTTTTAGTAGTTATTGCAATCACAATATTGGCATCATTTGTACCTTACTTGTATTATTTGAGTGAAAAGTCATACTCGTCATGGGTAAAAACTGTTCAATTTACTTCAGTTTTAATTTTGGCATATTGTTTGACGTCTGTGGCATTGATTGGTTTGTCGTTTTGGTTACCCACTAAGAAAGATGAGAGTAGGTACACTTATCAACCCTGGTGGATTGAAAGTTTTGCTCCGTTTTATTTTGTGAAAAAAGGTGCAGCGCAGGAAGCTGAAACAACGTTTATGAAACGGAATTCTAATCATAGACATGCTACTCGTGTGATTGCTGCAACACATCATCATTTTAAAATGGTCAAAGGATTATCTACTGAGAGAGGGGACCTCAAACATAACGTGTCGATGGGATTATTGATTATATCTACAGTATTGACTTTGTTTGGTTCCATAGTCAGAGCAATAGTGGTATTTCAGGCAAGAGAACATAAATTTGCTTCTCCAGCTGAAAGTATTTGGTTTGGATACTTATGTTGGGGAGTTTTTGAAAGCATCATCAGTATTCTTTACATTGTTTGCAGAGTCGATCTTAGATTCTATCGTCCTGATATATTACCTCAAGCAGTCAGAGCTATCATTACTGCCCAACAATCATACTATCCTTCAGACGATGAAAGTGGCGATAATGATGATAATCATAATTATAAATCAGAAATAATTGATAAACCAGAACCACAGCAACAGCATGTTTATGCTAAACACATTGGTGGGTTTAGAGGAGATGAAAAACTGGTTGTTGATGAAGACGAATTTGATGATATTGACTTTGATGAATGGGATTTTGGGGAAGTCAAAAAAGATAGAACTAACACAAGTTCAGATCAATCTTTTGTCAATAGTTCTTCTCACTGGGAAAAAGGAAGGGCACATCCAACTCAAATTCAAAGCAGCAAATCTGTCAAATATCAGGACACTAAAGAACCAGATATGGAATTTCAATTTTAATAATTAATATTCACTACAATAAGCAAGTTTTTTGGTTGCAAAAACGTAGGTATCACTGCGGGTCAGTATTAGCCAATAAAAAGCACACCAGGGGGCTTTTAGCTCAGCCATTATAGAAGATTCTACTGATTATACAATCTTGAGATTTATTCTTTTTCTCCATTTTTTACGGTAAAAACAATGGGGAAAAAAAGTTATTTGTCATACACTCAATGTACAATAAATTTGAGTTTTGTTAAAAGTTTTAATTCAATTTGTTTCCCTTCCTAGTATATTCTATTGGTCAAAAAATATCAATTTATTAATTAACTTATGATGTGTGTAAATAATTGAAGAAAAGAAGTAGGGTGAGTTTGGTAGCGACGTCAACAAAAAATATAATTTTCAATTTGACCCCTCCTTGAGCACAAATTTAATTTTTCTTTCTTACTTTTTTTTCCCACCAATCATTTCCCAATTGGGTAATTAACTCTTTTGAGTAAAAAAAAAAAATTGGATATTCTTCAATTTCTATAACAGAACAAAATCTTTTTCGACAAGGAAAGACAATAAACACCAGATACAATAATAATAGTGAAGGTATTAAACACAGCCTTGTAGTGGCACAGTGGTATTAAGATGTTGTGAAGATATTGCAAAATTCCCCCTCAAAAAAAGAGTAACTCACTTAGATATACAAACTCACCCTTAAATCTCGAATCATCTTTGAATTGAATAATAGAAAATAAATGATTAAGTTGAACCACTAATTATTATATTACTTATTCTATTAACCCTTAAATTTAGTTGTGAGTTGGATTCAAGTGGGGCAAACATCATTTTAGTATTTGTTTTGATTTGTGCTTCTTTCTTTTTTTTTTTTTTTTTCGCAGTTATTCTATGTATTAACTAATTCTTGTTTTCGCCCAATTAAGAAAACTTCTACTAAATTAACCCATTTCTTCTTGAAATTTTTAAACTCTGTTGCCTAGATATAACTTCTCTAATTTGGTAAAGACATATACCAAAAAGATTTAAAATATCTACAGATTTGTATAAATTAAGAATCTGATACATCTAACTACATTTCTTCTTTTAGTAATATAAGTGTGTTCCACTTTATAATATCTGTTTTCTTTTTCTATTTCTGTTTCTTTCAAAAAACAAATACCAACCCTGAAGATCTTGTCAAAATTTACCACATCTAATAACTTTTTTTTTCTTTTTCTTCATTTTTTGATTAACTTTTCTATTGCTTTTTTTACCCATCTATCAATCACATCTGTCATTTGAACTTTCAGTTCTATTCACCGTCATCCTCAAAAAAGAAAGAAACAATAAATTCAAAAATGGTGGTTTCTGATTATAGTGCTACACAAGGGCTCATGGCTCTTTTATATAGCCTTAACAAAGGAGCTACAACAGGGACAGGTATCAAAAAATTGGTGGATCAGGCCCATAATTTGATAGGGCCAAATATCCCTGCTGCCGTTGTTGATTATAATGTTGGCACCCAGATCAATTTATTTGGTTCATACCCAACAAGAGCAGATATCGCTCCGTCTATCGTATTTGCAGTTATATTCGGTATAATTATGCTTATTCATATGGCCATTCTAATAATTAATACGTCGAGAGGCCATCATTTTTATCTTTCATATATTTGGATCGTATACAGTATGATGAAAGTTATTGGGTTTGCCTTGAGGGCCAAATGGGGTACCAATCAAACTTTAGTTGCAATTGGGTTAACTTCAGAAGTGTTCTTGATTGTTCCTGCAGTGGTGATTGTGTCGGCAAATTTGATACTTGCTCAACGTCTTTTCACTTGGAGACATCCTGTTGGTGGTTCGAGAAAATTGTTCTGGTTCTTTATGATTTCATTATATTCATTCGTCACCGTTTTAGTTGCAGTTACAGTTTTGGCATCGTTTGTCCCATACTTGAACTTTTTGAGTTGGTGGTCATACCGTTCTTGGATTAAAGCTGTCCAATTCACAGGGGTTTTGGTTATTGTCTACAGTTTAACTGCAGTGGCATTGATTGCTTTATCATTCTGGTTGCCAACCAAAAAGGATGAGCTCAGATACACTTACCAACCATGGTGGATTGAAAGTTTTGCCCCCTTCTATTTTGTTGAGAAAAATGCTGCCCAAAAAGCCGAAGCTTCATTCATGAAAAGAAACTCCAACCACAGACACGCCACTCGTGTTATCGCTGCCACTCATCATCATTTCAAACTGGTTAAAGGTTTATCTAACCAAAGAGGTGATTTGAAACACAATATATCCATGGGATTATTGATTATCACTACCTTGTTAATCTTGATTGGTGATATTGGTAGATGTATCGTTGTTTTCCAAGCAAGACAGTCAAGGCATGCCAGTCAAGCTGCAAATATATGGTTTATGTATGTTTGTTGGGGGATTTTCGAAATCATTATCAATGCACTTTACATCATTGGTAGAGTGGATCTTAGATTTTACCGTCCAGATGTGTTACCTGCAGCAGTTAGATCTATTGTTACCGCTGAACAAACTTACTACCCATCTTCTGATGAAGAAGAAGATGGGTTCCATAGAGACAGACCAGAAACATATGGGAAACTCCGTGGAAGAGCAGAATACGGACATGCCACACCAAATCGTCACCCAGCATATGGTCGCGAAGATCAAGAGCTGGCATTTGATGACGACGAAGATGATTATTTCGAAGATATTGATTCTCAAGAATGGGACTTTGGTGGAGCCAAAGAAAAAGTGTCTAGTTCTACAGAAGACACAGGTCAACATCCATTTGGTATCACACAACAAGACAAAAAAGACGAACCTCCATACCCAGTTTATAATAGTGATAAACAACATGCAAGATTTGATGACGATAATGAATCGGAATTCAACTTTTAGGCTTGTTCACATTCTCCGTTGCTATTGAATCTTAATGTTTACTGTCATTATCTATTTATTTAATTCTTATCGTATGAAAATTTTTTGTTGCAATACCTAGTTGTAGCTTGCATTTCCTTTTACCCAGCTACTTTTTCTTTTTTGAATCAATATTTAACTCGTTACCATTTATTTTTTTTTTCGATTCTTGTAACACTTTATATAGTAATATTAAAATATTTCTTTAAATGTTATGTTGTAGAGAATAGAAGATGGTTTTCCAACACCAATATATAACTGAAAGTGGATTAGTTTTTGGTGTGAGAACAGGAAAAAAAAATAGAACGTTTGGTAGAAAAACCGAAATCTTGATCTCATCTCCAATCATATTAAAGAGGCTTGCTTTTTCCTTTTACTTGAAGATACAACCTAGCAAAGATATCTCCCGACTATCAAAATGGTCTCTAACATATGGATAGCAGCTGCAGACAATCAAAGACAAATAGTCGAACAGTATATCAATTCCAATGAGTACACCCCAAACTCAAAAGACCCTAACGGATATACTGCTATTCATGCAGCCGCCTCATACGGTCATCTCAATTTATTGCAGTACTTGATAGAGAAGGGAGGTGATATAAATATCCAAGATAATGAAGGTGATACACCGTTGCACCATGTTGAGGATTTGAAAACTGCAAAATATATGGTGGAGAAATTGGGAGCCAGTTATAAGATCAAAAACAATGATGGGTTAACGGCACAACAATACATTGAAGAAGAGGATGAATTCCCTGAAGTAGCACAATACTTGAAAACATTGGCTCATGATAAACCTATTGCTAGTGAAGAAGAAATAAAGGCCAACGAGTTCATAGAATCTTTACCTGCTCCAGGAAATATCGATGGTCACCAAATTAGATATAGTTTGGAAAACGAGGCTGCACAAGACGGAGAAGAACAACTATCACCAGAGGAATTGGAGGAAAGAAGGAAGAAAATTCAAGCTATCTTGGAAAGTGACAATCCAGAGGAAGCATTAAGGGATTTGGTTAAAAATGCTGTTCATGAAGGTATGAGTCAGTACAAACAAGAACAACATACAACAGGCAATGAAGAGGAACCTTCAAGTAAAAGAAGAAAAGAATAAGATATTTCAGATTTACAATTGTATAGACTATTTATCAAATAATAACTTTGTATATTGTGTTGTAAACCTACGAACCGAATAAACAAGCAAAAAATTGGAGTCGATAAACTCTTTCTCGCAAAGCTCAACAAACAATAATAGTCGTTCACCAGAAAAATTTTCGACAGAATTTTTCAACCAAGAATTTACAACTTTTTGCCTCTAAGTTTCCCTAAACTAAACACCACATCATGATTTACGAAATGTTAAATAGGCTACTTCCAATAGTTGCCCAACAAGGGTATGTGAGTATTCACTTAATTGAAAGTCTGAGAGTTTTTACTAACAGAACCCACCCTAATTCGATAGTGTCAAAGATTACACCTTGGATGAATTAAATGCTATGTCTGTTTGGCAACGTCTCCAAATTAGAGATTGGAGCTTAGAATTTTTCACTTTAGGCTTTATTATAGTCTTCTCTCTCATTTACAAAGCTGGTGATTTATATAACAAGTCCATTGTTACCAGATTCCTTTCGGGTATTTCTGAAGTCATGAACAAACAATTTTACCAATATGGTGTTAGTAAAGATCAATTGTACATCAAAGACAATTCTGAAAACTATTCATCCTACGCCACTGGTAGAGTTAATGTTGCCACTGTTAATATCAACTTTAGTTTGGTTCCAAGACAAAACATTTTTCTTTGGATTTTAGAAACTGCTTTCTCTTTTTTCACAGGTAATGTTGTTGCCCCAGAAGATAAGGCTGAAATTATTATAACCCCACTGGCTCAATATGACAACTTCATTTCCGCTGTTGTTTCCAAGTTAGGGATGAACGATGCCAGAAAGTTCAATTATTTCTTGTCATTGTGTAAAACCACCGATTCTCCAAATTTACCAGAAAGTTTTGTTTACATGAGTGAAACTAATGAATTTCAAGAAAAAATCACTACACCTGAATTGAGAAGCAGTTTGACATTACAAAGTGCCAACTATATCAAGTATATCGCTTTGACTGATCAATCAGTTGAAAAACCAGAGTCATTGAGAGAATTGATGCCAAAAAGAAGAATTGTCATTAGTGTCAAGGCCATTACTTCCCAAAATGACTTGAAACAATTGAGTGCTGTTTTGGATGCAGTTTTTAATTTGGTTGATAAATTGGCTGATGGCGCTATTACTTTCAAACCAGAAGCCCTTAAGAAAGTAGTCAAGACAAGAGAAGCCGAGATTGATAAATTGAAAAAAATTCAAGAAGAAATCAAAAAGGAAGAATTAGCTGAAGAACAATCCAAATTAAAGAGACAAGAACGTGACAGATTAAGAAACATGTCCAGAGAAGAACAACTTAAAGCAGAGAAAAAAGCTGCTGAAAGAAGACAAAAGAAAATGCAAAAGAAACAAAGAATTAAGATGTAAGAGATTTTTTTTTTGTGGACATGGACATGGACATAGCCATAGCCTGTATTCGACAGTTTTCGTTTTGTTATTCTGTACGTAGATATCATATAAATCCGACCTGTGTGTTTTTTTTTGTATAATACAACATTATAAATAGTATTATGAGTATTCGTTATATCTTACCCGTTAACCTCCAACCTCTCCCCACGGGTGTATTGAAAACCTCAACTACCCCTGCCCCCAAGGCATCTGCTAAAACCCAATTCAAATCATATCCATAAAAGGGAGATCGGAAATTATTCATTTTGGATTCACCAGTTGCATTCACACCTTCCCATTTGGAAATGATTTGGTCTTCTAAAAGTTCCTTGTGCTTGTTTTTGCCCAACACTTTCACCAACCATGAACGACCAGAGTTCACCAACTTCAAATAAGCTCCACATCCAGGATATGAAATTGAATAAACATTTATCTCAATTTCTATCAAATGATTTGAAGCTAAAGTCACAAACCCCGAGTTTACCAAGTATGTTATTTCCTCAGCTGTAAAACCTCCATTATCGGCAGAATACGATATATACAAAGCTGTTGGGTGTTCCTTCAAATACTTCATAAATTTATCCAAACTAGATATTGAACTTTGTTTTTTACTTTGCAAAGCCCCTGATAATTGATTATTCTTAAGCTCTTCTTCTTCTAACAGATCTCGCATGCCACTTATAACCAGAAAATATGAATCTGACTTTACCACGAGTTCAACGTTCTCAAACCCATAGGTGACTTTCCCCAGTTGAAATTTATTCACCGACCGCAGAATAATCGGGGCAGCATTGCTAATCACTATTTTCTTGAGTTTTCCTGATCTAATGTGTGACTCCAATGATTTATCAACAAATGTGTTGCTCTCGTTCAAAAAAATAGAGTATAACTGTGTAGTGGTAACCAAACCCATAGGAAAGTTTCTTCTGAATTTCAATATATCCGTTTTCAGGGCATTTGATAAAACACGGAGACCAAATATTCGTTCCTCCATAGTTCCTTGCTTAGTAGGATATCGGTTATGTAATTGTGTACTTTCAGCCCATTTGTTGTTCAAAATAGTATCTATTGCCACCATAATATCTTTTCCAGAGAATTGCTGATAATCTAACTTCACCTTGTAATCTTTAACCGTTAGCTTATTGTCTTCTAACGTGGTAGGTGATTGCAACTTCTGATTTGACACTGCATCCTTGTAAACTTTTGTAGATGGTAAAAGTATCTTTCGAACATCCTTTTGAAAACTCATTATAGGTGATTTTGACAGGGGCCGCTTTGAAACTTTTGAGGATTTAGCTGGGCTGTACTGTAGTGCCATGGTATAAAAAGAAGAAAGATCTTTAAACTATTGTGAAAAAAAGAAAAATGGCAAAAAAAAATGTAAGTAAAAAAAAAATATTAGATATCAATCGCATCATAAATCAATTACGAATGCCCATAATACAATTCTTGAAATACATTCTGTATGATATGATTTGGTTTCTATTCCATTAGACTATGTACAATGTAATATAAATGCTCCTATCATTCTATGCCGTATACACAAATTACTTTGAAACTTCTTCAACGTCTAAAGTTTGCAACACAAAGTCTTTTCCATCAGCAGATATGAGTTTGACTTGATATCTACCAACATCTGTTATCTCTGATAAAGTTTCTTCTGGGGTGTCCAAATAAGAAACAGCAATTTCCCCATCAAGGGATTCCCCAGTTAATTTTCTTATGGTTTGGATAACCACATCTTTGCCAAATGGCAATTCTTTGGCATCGATAGTTATTAATTTTGGCAATTTATCGGAAACTTCATAAATTTTATCAAATTTGGTGTCATCAAGTTCTTGTCCCGGGGTGACAAAGTTTTCTCCAGCGCTGTTGGCAATATCTGATTTCAAATCATTGATTTGCACTTGCAAGTCTTGTTTATCTACTTTGTTTGAAGATTTTTTAGTAGATGTCTTTTTCATGGAGCTGAACAATGTAGATAATTCTTCTAATGACATAGCTGTAGGCTCCGTCTCTTCAACAATATCGACAATTTCTTCAACAGTTTCTTCTTCAGGTTTGGTCTTTTTAACTTTTTCTTTCTTGATTTCCATTTCAGGTTCAACAACTGGTATTTTTGGTGGACAATCTGCATTCACATAACATGCTTTATTGGCAACATATAAATAATTTTTCATAAACCCTGGTTTAACAAGTTTGATTTCACCTTTGACCCCAACATGTGGTATGTCCTGCAATAATTGTACTTGAACATATTTAGATACGGTTTTCTTTGGTCTTCCTGGTCTATAATTTCTAATGGAATTCAATACTCCATAATTTCTTAGAAACAAAGAACTTCTTATCGTAGAATTTAACATTGCTAATGTATGTGAATAAATATCAAAGTACTCAACCAACCTGTTTTGAGAAATGAAAATTTTTTATGGACCTTTTTTTTTTGGTGGTTTCTGTTTTGGCGGTGGAAGCGAGAAGTGTAAACACACATTAATTTGGGATTTTCTCTTAACTTTTTTTTTTTCCAAAGGCCACGGATACAACTCATCGACCTACAAGATTGCATTTTTTATCAATGGATTTTGAAGAAGAGACTACCGTTTGCACAATATGTCACGAAAACAAGTCTAAATATACATGTCCGGCTTGTGAAATAAAAACATGTTCATTGCTGTGTTACAATAAACATAAATATGAAAGAGATTGTACTGGGAAAGTTGATTCTAATAAATACTTGAACCGAAACGAGTTAGCAGCTGATCCAGTGCATTTGAATAGAGATTACAATTTTTTAAACAATGTGGATAGAAAAATACATGTTGGCAAAGAAGATATAGTAAAACTGGCGAAAAATGTGTTTAAACGTACCCGAAATCAATCACAAGCCTCGGGTAACAAGAGACATAAGCGTAATGAAGAAGATAACACCGATAAACGAATAACGGCAGTGAAAAAGATATTTTTAAATGATCCTAACATTAGCATTAAACGGGAAAACACTTTAATAGTCCTGTTACCCATCGGCATGTCAAGATCAAATACAAACAAAACAGGGTTTGACAAAAAGTTGAATTCATTTGTGTGGACTATAGAATGGATAATGTTAAACGAACAAGGTGAACAAGTGACAAAATTTATAAGTTATAGATTAAAGGAGTCATTGGTTTTGCAGGACTCGGTGCCAATGAATATTATCAATAACAAATTCACCAAACCCGTGGAAAAATGCTATTTAAAGTTCTATTTACATGATGTGATACATAAGGGCAAAATGATACGATTGAATGGTGGAGACAAAATATCCGATGTGTTGAAAGATAAAATTGTACTCGAATATCCCACAATATATGTTGCTGCAAATGACGAGTGTTTACAAGATAGAATTATAGATAGCCTTCAATTGGCCGAGGAGGAAGAAGATGACACCACTGACTCAAGTGAGGATGATTCTAGTGACTCGGAGAGTGATGATGATGATAGTGGTAGTGAAACCAGTAGTATTGGAGACGGTTCAGGTGAAGATAACGATTCTGATTCGGCACCGGAAGAGACATCTCTGAAACTACCACCTTTTTCACAGAAATTCTTTGAAGCGTCAGCTGAGCCAAAACCAATAATAGAAGAGATAGGATCTAACAAGACTGTAGAAGAACCATAACGAATGAATATAAAATACTTGTATTATGTAGTGCCAATAAAAGTTGAAACGGTCGCACTACTTTTTAGTCCTGTTGGTTTGTGCACTATTTTGTGTCAGAAACTGATCTATGAAAATGATGGTTATTATGAGAATGGAAAACTTTTCCATCACACATCAGGTGATGACAGAACTAAACTATATTGTATAGTATAAATAAGGGTATGAAATACCAACATCCCAGAATATTAATTATATAGAAGGGAAGGAGTTTTAATATATATCTTGTGAATAACAACTTCGTTCTAATTCACTATACACAACTAGGCGTGTACACGCTCAATCTCAGGTAAAGAAAGTTTATATTCCATCAAGTCCCATCTGTTAAATATTTTTGTATCTTTTTATTTTTATTTTTTTTTCTTTTAATTTCATTTACATACATTAACACATCTACTAACCATATATCACGAGATACAAAGGCAAGATGTCTATAATTTTCAGAAAGAGACTAGATTCTGATAGAAATATAGACGCATCACTATATTTTGGAAATATAGATCCACAAGTTACGGAGTTGTTAATGTATGAGTTGTTCATCCAATTTGGTCCCGTCAAATCAATCAATATGCCAAAGGATCGTATATTGAAAACACACCAGGGGTATGGATTTGTCGAATTTAAAAACTCAGCAGATGCCAAATATACTATGGAAATACTACGAGGAATAAGACTTTATGGAAAAGCATTGAAATTGAAACGAATTGATGCCAAGTCTCAGTCATCAACAAACAACCCAAATAATCAAACAATAGGAACATTTGTACAATCAGATTTGATCAATCCAAATTACATAGATGTTGGAGCTAAACTATTTATCAACAATCTTAATCCATTGGTCGATGAATCCTTTTTAATGGATACGTTTAGTAAGTTTGGAACCCTTATAAGAAACCCAATAATTAGACGTGATTCAGAGGGACACTCTTTGGGATACGGATTTCTTACGTACGATGACTTTGAAAGTAGTGATTTATGCATACAAAAAATGAACAACACGATTTTGATGAATAACAAAATTGCTATCAGTTATGCATTCAAGGATCTAAGTGTTGATGGGAAGAAATCCCGGCATGGAGATCAAGTGGAGCGGAAATTGGCTGAAAGTGCCAAAAAGAATAATTTGTTGGTAACGAAAACTTCTAAGGCAGGTACGACGAAGGGAAATAAAAGGAAGAATAAACCACATAAAGTGACCAAACCGTGAGACAATGAGTTAGCTCCCCCTTTCAAAATAAGTAGAGTATCACCATAGTTTATGAAACAATTGATATATTAAGCTTCTCTGAATCGGGTGTGGCATCAATGTAGAGCTTTAACATTTATTTCCTTAAAAGTTAGAATTAAAGCGTTAGGATTGGTGTTTTTTTATTTGGTAGCGAAGTCTATAAGAACAATACGGAAAACCACAGTTTTTTTTCTCTCTCGCATAGTGAATATATGCAGCTTATTAATCAATTTAGTAAGAGCCCCCCACTACTTCAGTTCAATTCCCCCAACTTTAAATTTATATTTAAATATTCACTTTTACTCTTCTTTTTAATAATTGTTATTTTTCTTTTTCTTTATCCCCCATCCATTTATCAAATCATGTCCATTTTACCGGAAACCCAAAAAGTTGTTCTTCACAGAGAAAATGGTGATTATGATGTAATTGAATATTCAGATTTTCCAACTCCCAAGATTGAATCGTCCCATGACATTATCGTAAAGAATTCTTACGCAGGTGTCAATTTCATTGAAGCATATTTCAGAAAAGGAATTTATAAAGCAAGTTTACCTTATGTTTTCGGTAGAGAAGCTAGTGGTGAAGTTGTTGCAGTTGGAGATGAAGTCAGTACTTTGAAAGTGGGAGACAAGATTGCCTATTTATCTCCTAACACATTTGCACAATACACTAAAATCACAGACGATAATTACAAGTATATAAAGCTACCAGACAACGCAAGTGATGAAGAATTGAAGATTTATGGGTCATTATTTTTACAAGGTTTAACAGCTTTGACATTTGTTAATGAAGCTTATAAAGTGCAAAAGGATGATTACATTCTTGTTTGGGCTGCCGCTGGTGGTGTTGGTAAAATTTTAGTTCAATTGATTTCACAACTCGGAGCTCATGTGATTGCTGTTGCATCTACACCTGAGAAATTGAAAATCGCTCAAGACTTGGGGGCAGAATTCTTGATTAATTCAACTTCTGATGATATTGTTGAAAAAGTTAAGGAAATTACTAATGGAGAAGGTGTTGCTGCCTCGTTTGACTCTGTAGGAAAGGATACTTTTGAAATTTCATTAAACTCAATTAAAAGAAAAGGCACTTTTGTTAGTTATGGGAATGCATCTGGACCTGTCACTCCATTCCCATTATCTATTCTTTCGCCAAAAAATATCAAGATTGCAAGACCTCAATTGTATGCATATATTGGCAATGCTGATGAATGGGACCACTACTCAACAGAATTGTTAAAGTTATTTGAGAGTGGGAAATTAAAGTTTGATATTTTCAAGACCTACGATTTGAAAGATTACGTTCAAGCTGCAAAAGATTTGGAAGGCAGAAAAACTACTGGTAAGTTAACATTAAAAATTTCTTAATAGTTCATGTATTATTGAATATTTATGTAATTATAATTTAGGTCTTGACTGTTCGTACTTCATCAAATCTTGAGGAGTAACAACTCCGTAGACAAAATCACCATGACCATTGGTAACTATAGCAAAATAGTTTCCCAGATTGAAAAATTCTGCCAACTTTTCTAATGGTGTCATTGGTGTTAAAACTTCATATCTTTTACCTCTTGGTTTCAAAATAGTAGTTTTGGGAGCAGTTCTATTTGAAGATAACACTTTCTTATTCTCTTGTTCGTATTTTCTTTTGGCAGATTGATTAAACCAAATCATATAACTCTTTACTATTGGTGCAAGTATACTTCTCTTTAGCTTATTTCCATTACTTTTCAATTCTCCAATATTTATCACTCCTAATAATCTCTTTGTACGCTCGTGAATTACTGGTAGATATGTGAATTCATTCTCGAATGCAATTCCAATTGCTTCATATATAGAAGTGGTGGGGTTTATCGAAACTGCTAATGGAATGTTCAAGTCTTCAATAGTTGCACCCCTATAATCTCTTGTTTGGAATAATAATGGCGTTTCTGACATTAGTTGTAGGTAAGTGGTAGATATGAAGAAGATTATTGTTGTTGTGGACTGGTGACTAACTTATTTATGTACCATTTTGTTCTTTTCTATAAATTTTTTCTTTTGTGTACCATAGGAGTGTTGTTTGTTGGTAAATTTTTCAGTGATTCCTACAAAGCACGTGACTAACCAGGAAAATATATCAAGAGTTGACTCTACATTACTGGCGAATATAATCAATTATATTTGACATTATAATTATCCATTAATCTGTAAAGTAGTTTGGACTACACAACTCCAACTAACCTATGCTGCTTCAGCAGTGTGATGGTGGCCTGGTCTAGAGTCAGTAGAATTCGACACTTCCCTTTCTTCTCTTGCAACTCGTCTCCAAACTTCTTCGTCATCGCCGTCATCCAAGACTCCAATCCTCATTGTTGCTAATAAGTTCACCGCGGCAGTCAGATGACCATATACACCACCATAAAAAGCTTTTGTGGCATCTTTCCCATGTGAAGCCTTCAAAAGGGCCACCCCTCCAGGATGCTGGTCCATGAATGGAGTTATATCGTGAATGATATTCTGGATAACTATATATATACGATCCTTGTTCGAGGTTGATGATATAATCTTTTTGAAATCACTTGGTGAAATTAAAGGTAGCTTGGAAATCGGCGTGCCCCAGTTCAATTGACTCTTTGTTCTATTAATAATTAGTTGTTGCTGTTGTAATTTCAACTGCACAATCAAGTTACCAGGAGTTCGAGATAACTCATCTACTGCACCCAACTGCTCCAAAATCCATATGAACCATTTTGTAGGGTCATAAGTTAAATAACTATTGTCAACACGATAATCATGCGGAAATTCATGATGATAGTTCTGGTGTGATTGCCCGTAGGTTAAGAAAGACACTAGTGGATTGTTGCAATTAGTGGAAGAGTTCTTATCGTTGAAAGGTTGCGTTGGAATTGTCACTTGTATTCTCTTTAAATGGCAGATGGACTCTGTACTTAATAATGACTGTTGGCATAAAAACATGCGCAAAATGCCTGGGTATAAAATTCCGTGCACTATTGAATCGCCACAAACATATTTAGTAATAAGGGCTGGTATCAAAATGGTAGTAACGAAAAACCAAAACAAATAGGTCCTTTGTTGCCACATTAAAAGATTGCGCAAACTTTCGTCGTAATTTTGTCTCATAATATCTTCACCATTGTATTCCGTCTCGATTTCTTTATCTAAAACTATTTCGTTTTGCACTTTCTGATTTTCTGCATGCTCTGGGAATTCTTGTTCCAAGAAATCCAAATAAAACTTTGTAAGCTTAGGCTTCTTAAGTAGCCAAGCGTAATGACTAAACAAAAACCCTCTTTTAATCAGGTAAGGATCTCGTTCTGTATCGTCAGTGAAATGATGATGTGCTCTATGTAAACCTGCCCACCATCGAACTGATCCTAGTCCACAGCTGCTTCCAAAAATACAAAAATAGTACTTCAATAATTCAGCCTTGACTTTGAACGAGTTGTGAGCAAAATATTTGTGATAACCACTTGTGAATGCCAACATTGTAATGTTATAATATATACAAGTGAAATACAACGTTCTTTCATTCTCGGGAACAATGCTTTGTTTGCAAAGGACCACATACAAGACTGCCAATAGTGGTAGCACAACAACAGTCAACAAATGGCTGTAGTTTATTCGTTTGAAAAAATCTTGTTTCTGTTTTTTCATTTCATTGATCTTAGTTCTCTTCATTTTAGTTGCTTGATTCATTAACTGTTGATGCGTAGAAGTCAGTGACGAGGTAGATGCAATAGAAGCAACTTTCCTCTTCTGCACTTTTACTCCTTTGATTGGATCTTCTGAATGCTTAGACATATCTAAGGATATATTATTTGCCTGTCAAAACACAGTGGCTACTAATGATATAAGGTCTATCTCTCTTTTTTTTTTCTTTTTAGAGTTCTCCTGATTCATATCTATTTAGTTAGTGAATGTGATGATGCCAAAAAAAAAAATACTATACGGTTCGTGTACTAATGCTCAGAAACGAGAAGTTTTGCAAAGGTTAACGTGAAGCAGAACAACAACAACTGAGACAAAAAAAGTACCAACAAAAAAAAACACTAATTTTCATAGTATAAACATACATTAAAGAGGTTAATCTGGTTGCTTTATAGGTATCAATTTATATACTTGACTCAACTAACAAAATCAAATAAAAGACACAAGCAAGATGCAACTGATATCACAACAACAAGTACCACATCATCCTCCACCTGCCAACAAACCACGACCAAACGCTGCTGCTGTCCCAACCATTTCCTATCAACCAACAGATATTATTATTCCAACTCAATTATATGATAAAATAGGCAATTTAGGAGAATATAAAAGATTGCAAGAAGCAGAGAAAAAGTTGGATTTGCTTATTGCTAGAAAGTCATTGGACTTTCAAGCTATACAACAAAAATCAATTCATCCACACGAATACAGACCATCTACAGGAGTTTTGAGAATTTTCATCTACAATACCTGTGAAAACCAACCATGGCAAAAGCAGTTATTACAACAAAAGGGATTACCAGTTCCAGACCCCACTTTGGCGGAATCATCTTGGACATTGCGTATAGAGGGTAAATTCATTAGTGATATTCCTGATGAACAACAGCAAATTGATGAAACATTCAAGTTTAGCTCATTTTTATCAGCCATCTCGGTTGATTTACTTCCAAACGAGAATTACCCTAACATTCAAGAGTCTCAATCCCACATTATAGAATGGAGAGATGATGGCCCAAATGCCAATAAACCACCTGCAAGCGTTAGTTTTGATGGATTGGATATCAAGAGGAACGGTATTTTCAATATCAAGTCAAAAATTGCTTTGCTAGTAAAGAATCACTCAAACAGTCTTAAACTTTCAGAGGAAATGTCTAGATTTGTTGGTAAACAAGAATGTTCGCAACAGGAATTGTTATACATTATTTGGCAATATGTTTTATTCAAAGGTCTATTCAAAAAAAGCAACGCCTACACCGAGGTACCAGCGGTTGAAACTTCCACATTGCCTAACCCAGCTGATGATAAAGATTCTAGTGACGATGATTTGACATTGGTTGAAGCAGATGATCTTTTGTTTGAATTGTTGAAAGTGAAGACGTTTAAATTTCTGGATCTTTATAAATTAACCCAAGCCCATTTTGTGCCACGTGAACCTATTATCGTAGATTATGAAGTGGACACTAGAAAATCAACAACTTTGGGTAATGTTGTTTTGGATATACCAGTTGAATTGCCACTCAATCTTTTGAAGGCACAGAAGGAATTACTAGATGTTAACAAGACAGCATTTGAAAACTTGGCTAAGGCAGACTCCACCATTCTGCAATTAGATCAAAGAATATCTTTAGCAATAATAGCTTTGCAGAATGCAAATCTGAGGGAAAAGTTCTATAGAGAGTTAAGCGATGATCCAGTGAAGTTTATAGAGAACTGGCTCGAAAGTCAAGCGGAAACATTGAAAGCCTTAAAGAGTGATGAAGGGTACGATGAGGAAGTCGTTAGAAGAGCCAAGTATTTTGAAGAGAATGAACATCTCATTAAGGAAAAAATTGAACTTTTGTTAGGCTCAAATAAATTTTAATCACAAAAAGAAAAGAAATAATTGTTAAACCACGCTTACATAGGTTCTATCTTGTATTATTTTATTATAACTTTCAATAAACAGTTTTTTTAAAAATTACTACAAACAAATTGTGATTCATATTAGTTACAACATTTACTATTCCAAATATTCTTCATCTTCATCTTCATCAACTGGAGATCCTTCAACCTCCATATAATTGTCATCATCATTGTCGTTGGCTTCAAGGTATTCGTCTCCTTCAAAGACGTCACCATACTTTGCAGCAGCATGTCTATCACTGTAATCTATTGGTCTCTTCCTGGTCGATCTCTTTGTTTGCAACAATTCTTCTTGCTTCTCCGTCAATGGTAGTATGGCCGACAAATAATCACGTAACTGTGAAACTGGTCTAAAAATTATTGAAGCCATTGGGATTGGTGATTCTGCTTTTTCTTTTAAAGACAATCTAGAATCAAGAAAGTGGATGAATTCTTGAAGCTCTATACTATTTGATGCTACCTCATACCAATACTCACTTTCGTCAGTTTCCGTGATTGCAGGGGCGACCTCCTCACCATCTTCATTAAACTCAACACCAGAAGCTGCCAAAGATTCTGTCAACATCTGGTGAACATCTTGAACATATAGTTTAAAAGTTGATGCTAAAGGACCAGACAATCCAGCTGGGCCACTCCATATGCTACTCATTTTCTTTACTGATGCTAACCCTCCGTTATAGTCATCTGCCATACGACACAAATAAAATCTTCCTATGCCAAACCCACAATCACCAGCTATTTGTTCGTTTAACCGAAGCTTAAAAGGATGGGCCATCGGATCAGAAGTTGGGTCAATATATCGAATTTCATCCTCGGACTTTCTTTTTGCTAACTTTGTTTCTGCTGCTATTTTTGTATCATGAGCATCTTTAAACCCATTGAGAATGGCTCTTGCAGCATAGTATGTATCCTTATCTCCAGGAATATCTTGCAACTGAACACTGGCGGTAATCTCTTTTTTGACAGCTTCTGAGTTCGCTAGTGCCCAATGCACTAGTGTACGTAACATTACCAATCTGTCCAATGGATTCTCTATTCCAGCTAAACCGTGAACTTCAAATTCCTGAGTGTAAAATGGATTAAAGATTATAAGCCAATTGTCATTCTCGGGAAGTTTATTTAATAAAATTTCAGGATTTGATGGATCGACCGGAGGTCCCTGATCAATATTATCTTGATTGTTTTTATCAGAAGGTTTTAAAATCTTCCATTCCTTAGGCAACCCGAAATTGACACTCTGTGGTTTCAATTCTTGAATTGCTTTCATGTGGGAAGTAACCGGCTTTTTTCTATTTAAAACCAACCCAAGCAATTTCTTAAATAATGCCTGCATTTCTGGTGAAACAAAAGTCAGGTCATAATCGTCATTTTCTTTTTCTTGATGTCGTTTCACATAGTTTGCCGTTTCATAATCAGAAGTATCTTCTAATAATGGTAAACTTAAACCATATTCAAAATTTTGAGGGCCGATGTTGTCCGTTGGTATAATCGCTTTAAATTTGGAAAGAAACGATATTATGAATACTATGTCGTTAGCATATGGTGCCTTAGTCACGGGATATCCGAGTGCAATTTTTTCATGTTTAGCATCGAAGTATTTGTCAACCAAATTATCATCATACAAGTCATAATATAAACCAACAAGGGGGCCAGGCAACTGTCGAGTAATCTTATTCTTATTATTCAAAACAGTAGTTCTGCTGGCTTTTTGAAGATGTTTTGCCTTTTTATTTGTATTTATTCCCGTTGCAGTAGTAGATGATTTTTTCACTAAGGTGCTCAGCAGGTCTGGCTTTTGTCCCCGTAATGTATCACCATCTTCTGTTGATGGTGTTTGCTTCTTTAAATTAAGTTTTAAAATCAACCTTGGCGACTTTGTCTCAGAACCATCAGTTTCTTTGTCAATTTTTCCATGGTCGTTTTTATCAGTATTGTTTAAGCTGAGACACATGGCCCTTTTATTGCTATCTCCTAAAGGTTCAAAATTTAAAGTAGATTGAGTGGTTCTCTTTCTTATTGATGCTGAAGTGATTCTGCCTTTAGGACTTTTTCGACCTCCTTTTCCCCCGCGTGATCCTGGACCTTCAATTGGCTGGGAATCTAATCTGAATTTAGACATCACTGCTTCATTATAATTTTTCGATGAAGATGATTCTGGTGGAGCTAGGGTGTTTGTTATGTTGCGTCTTGGTCGTCCTAAACGAGGTGGTTTTGAATCAGGATCGTACGACACAAGCTTTACTTCGGAAGGCTTGGATTCATTTTCTTCGACATTGGGAGACTTTTGGGTATCTGAATGACTCAGATGAAGGTCTTCAAATATTTCTCTGTCAGCATTGTGTTCATTAAGTAACATATGTAAAGCTTCTTCAGCATTTCCGGTGGGTTCATTTTTATTTTGCTCCTCATCAATAAACTCGTAGCCAAGCCCATCGTCTTTGTGGGAATGCTCTTCTTTTTCAGTTAGTTCTGTGTGTTGTTGACTTGCTGGTGATTCTGGTGATCTTTGACTCAAGGCAGTGGTTGCGCTAGTAATGGCATCAATTATCTCCTGATGTTTACTCACTTCGGGGTCTATGTGAACTTCCATAATGACTCAGTTGGATGTTACAGCAAATAATAATAGTTTTATAAAGGCCAATTACCAGTATAACTAAAGTTTTCTGTTAGTTTTAGTTTTCTTTTTTTGTTCATAAGTTTCAAAACAAAAAAAAATTAAAGAAACGTATTAAGAGTATCGAGTGCAAAACAACCAACAGCCATCTAGTTTCCACCACATTATAATTTAAGTTTAGATATTGATTATGTAAATAGTATTACTACTTCTATATTAATATTTAGAAATAAGAACAGCTGATTAAATTAAACGATGTCTACTCAGTATTACTCAAAGCAAAGAACGTGTTTAATTGACACCTATAAATGTACCAAGTAATTCAAGTGGAATGAACAGCGGAGCATTCTGTATTCAGTGCACTCATCTAAAAATTAATACAATTTCGAGATTGACCACACTCATACTTTCTATGACAAGTTTTCTAGTCCATAGATGCTTCTTTCAATCTTGTTGTTACTAAAACCACACCATCTCACATTTAACCTCGAACACGACTTCTGTTGAAAAACTTTTAAAAAAAAAAACACCAAAAACACAACTTTGCAAGAAAAAAAAAACTCAATTACTCGAGATACGCGTCTGTCCCGCAACTACTTCTTACTCGAACAGTAATTTCAACGGATACTAATCAACCATGTCAGATTTTGAATACGATAATAACAATACTGGAGCATTCGGCAATATATCCCAAGGTGGTTTCAATACTGAACATGCTGGATCGTCTCAGCGTCAAACAACAACCCAAGTTAGACAAAGTTTGACACCTGTAACCATCAAACAAATTAATGATGCAACACAACCAGTGCCAGATGGCGAGTTCAAAGTAAATAATGTCGAATTAAATATGATTTCATTTGTTGGTGTTGTACGCAATGTTGAAAATACGAATGCATCTATTGCAGTAACTATTGAAGATGGCACTGGGTCTATTGATGTTCGTAAATGGGTGGATGAGACTATCAGCTCGGCCGAAGAGGACTTTGAAAAGTATAATGAGATGAAAGGTAAGTATGTTTATGTTGGTGGGTCATTGAAACAGTTCAACAATCGTAAAACTGTCCAGAATGCTTCTATTTCTTTAATAACTGACAGCAATCAAATTGTATATCACCATTTGAGTGCAATTGAACATCATTTGAAAGCTCAAGGCATTACAGCAGCTGATGCTGCTAGTGCTGGTGCTGGACAAGCAACAAATTCCACTGCCAGTGCTGGTAGTGGATTGTTTATGGATAATCCAACTAGTCTCTCGAAAGATACAGGATCACTTACGGATCAAGTGATAGCCGTATTGAAAGAAGCCAGCAGAACCATGCCAGATGGTGTCCCAGTTGACTACGTTGCTGAAAAATTGAGTATTACTAAAGAGGAAAGTCAGTTCCAACTTTTAAAATTGAATGATGAAGGTAAAGCTTATGCTGGTTATGATGACAACAGTTATCTTGTGATTTGAGCTATTTATGTATTCAACTAAACTTAGTAGGGTTTGTATGTATGGATTATTGAAAAAAAAAATTAAAGAAATCATTATTTTGAATTATGAACTAGAATTGATCCTAAAATGTGATTGGTGGTTTACTCTCTTTGAGTAGGTACCTTGTTAATGGCCTTTCTCTGTACCAAACATCCATATTGCTGTTTTTTGTCAATGGGCCACATAGTAAAATATGTGCTATTCTTATGTCAATGTACTGGATTTAGTTTTGGCATTCAATAAAAAGTTTGCTATACCATGGTTGATTGTTAAAGGTTGTGAGACTAACGTATTGACTTACATTTTCTTCAAGTTATAAATCATGCTATCAAAATATCGGGAAAGGTGTATATAAGTTCATACCACCGTATAAAATTATACACAAGACCATTAATAAATACACATTTTTTAACAACTACAAATACGTATATTTTCTTTTTTTCTTACTCTTTTCTTTTACTAGCTGCTTTGAATAGGAATCTGTTTGTTCTTTCTCCGTTCTATTATCGATGCACCTCCAAGATTCAAATCAAAAGCGTTTGGATTGTTGTTATTTTTCAAATGATGTCTATGACGATGAGTTCTTAGGACTTGGTTGTAGGTATCCTGTACAACTCTGCCATCCTTAGTAACTGTTTCTTCGTGCTCTTCTTCTTCTTCTTCAATCAAACCTTCAATTGGGGCTTGCTTTTTAGTTTGCAAAGCAGCTTCTTCACCCATACGGTGAACAGCTGTAGATATATCAAAGGCATCACGCAAAGCAACAGCTGCAGGAGAATATAAATCAGAATTGGTAGATCTAAACTTCTTGGAGTATCTATTATTGGCAACTTGTATAGGATGAGCAACTTTTGTAGCTGGTGGGTATTGGTTAGTAACAGGTATTGGAATCTGTGGTTGCTGACTAAGAGAAGTTTTTTGCATCCAAGGGTCTTGCAAAAACTCGTCAATTGTGTACCTCTTTTTTGGGTCCACAGTCAACAACCTACCAACACAATTCTTGGCTCCGTCACTTATTTCGTCCCACCATGGTTTCAAAAATGTAAATTCACCTTTGGCAACTTTTTCAGTCAATGTTTCGATTCTTTCATCGTAAAACGGTGGAAATCCACATAACAATGTATACAATACACATCCTAACGCCCACATGTCAACTTCTTTTGAATAGCGCTCATCACGAACAATTTCTGGAGCAGTATACCCAACTGTACCACAGGGTGTTTTGGTGTTATGTTCCCATATTTGTTTCGATAATCCAAAATCTGCTAATTTAACTGTCCCAATTCCACCACCTCCAACCCCATTCACAAACTCACCTTCATCTAATTTAGTGTTTGGGTCATCGGATTTTCTCAATTTCGATATAGGATTGGCACTTGGCTTCAAGTCAATAGGTACATACAATAAATTTTCTGGCTTAATGTCACGGTGGACAATACCAACCTCTTCATGTAAATATCTTATTGCATGAGCAATTTGAGTAATCACCCAACGTGATAAATCTTCAGAAAGATAAGTATACTTCACAATCATAGTGAAGATTTCACCACCAGGAACTAATTCTTGGACAATATAATAGTATGTTGGGGAGTCTATAAATTCAATAAATCTAACAATATTTGGGTGGTCCAACTGCCTCATAATAGTGACTTCTTTTAGTACGGCCTGTTTCTGAGCTTGGTCCATTTGAAACTTGCGCAAAATCTTGACGGCAACTTCTTTGCCAGTCGACAAGTGTTTGGCTTTATAAACAACGGAAAAAGCACCTTCACCCATTTGGTCTAATATTTGATAATTTTCCAAGTTTGGATATTTGACAGATTTTTTTCTCTGTTCATTCTCTTCTTCAACAAGTTGCAGCGCTACTCTATTGTAATCTGCGTTTTTGTCATTGAGGGTAACATCGGATTGATTATAGTTGGTATACACTCCTTGTTGCTGTTGCTGGAATTGGGTTTCCTGTTGATATGGGTCTTGTTGTTGTTGTTGTTGTTGGGGATAGTATTGTTGTGGTTCTTGATCTGGTTGTTGGTATTCATTTATGATATCGTTGGGGGTGATAACATTGATACTGTCTGGAGTTTCGTTGGAAGCTTGTTGAAATGGATTTTCATTGGCAGTAGCAGTACTAAATGGTTGTTGATATTGCTGTGGCTGCTGTTGTTGCTTTCTTTTCATATCATTGGCTTGCTTCCCATGTCGAATAAAAGCTTTGAGATTCTCAAACATGGTCAGTTTCGTTTAATGAGCAAATAAAATAATCACCGATAGTATAGCTAGGAATAAATAATGTTATCTATAGTATTAACACCAGCAAAAAAAAACGTATTCAAAAATAAGTAGAAAATAACGATAATTGTGTGTTGTGTGTTGATAATAGAAGAATAAGAATTGAAATTATAAAAGAAAATTCTAACTCTTTCTATTTTCTTGTTGAGATTGATTAAATTTTTTTTTTTTCTATCTCAGTCTTTTTTTGTCGTTCTTAATTTCTCTCTTCACACACACGCTCTCTTTCTGTCCTTTTTTTGCTGTTTTATTAATTTGGTTTGCTTTGGTTTGCTTTTTGGTTTGCTTTCTTTTTTTTTCTTTGGTTTATATTTGCTACTACCCGTTGCCTTTGTCTTTGTCTTTGTGTGTAATGTGCGTAGGTGTATGTGGGCGTGTGCGTGTGTGTGTAAGTGTCTATCTTGCACTAGTTAAGATAAAGATGTAGATGTAGATAATAATTTATGTATGTTATTCGAAGTTAATGTCCGTCCTTGTTTCAATTTTTAATTTTTTCTGGTATCAGACACACTTTATGACGTTTTCTGTAAAAACAAATTCCAATATAATTCGGAAAGAATGGTAACTATTTATTTTACCAACGTTAAGAAGTAAATATAAAAACTTCAAAAAAGATCGAACTTAATTTGAAAAATCTCATCCTATAAATATTCGCAAAGGGGAGCGTATATTTAGACTGAATCCATTGGCCAAGTTTTATATGTTGTTTACGACATTTAATATTTCACACATTTATTACTCATGTCACATTAAAGAAAATAACGTTAAATTATTTGTGCTGAAGCGATGACTTTCAGTAGCAATAATAATGCCAATTTTGTATTGAGTATTAGTTTCGCTAATGAAGAGCAATCAAATCTATTACTTCGTTAAAGAGACACATCAAGTGGGTCAATTTCATTTCAAATATGTGGCTATAAATTTCTTTTTTTTTCTTTCTTCTTTCTTTGTAATCAGAACTTAAGTTACAACGATGTTATCCATCACATGTGTACTACAAGTAACCAAGTAATCGTTTTAACACCAGACGTTAAAATAAAGACGTTCAATTTAGCAAAGTTTAAATTCTTGTGGATAAATTTTTTTTTGTACCAAAGTAATAGTTGAATGCCATTCTAGGCTATTTAAGTTGCGGAAATATAATTAAATTGTGGTTTATTGTGAAACGTGTATTGTTCCAATATAAAAGATAGACATTTTTTTGATTAGTTATCGGGACGTCATTTATAATATACATTCCGATCGTTTAGAAAAGTACCTTAGTCATTTGCTTTGAAACAAGATAAATATGAACTACTGATTTCGGAACTCCTGGAATTTTCTTTATCTCCATCCTGTTCTCCCTCCCCTTACAAGAAAACAAAGAATGCTTGGTTCATGCTCTATTCGCCAGGTAAACGTGTACTGGGAGAACTGGAAATATGCATGTGCTAATAGTACAAAGAAAAAGCTCTTAACCAACTTGGAAACAGCAGGGGTATAGGTTGAGAAGTAATAAATACTTTAAAATAGTGAAATGAACGACTATTTAGGCAAGCTACTTGTTTCGGATTATGTAGGACATTAAAGAAAGTGGATTATGGTTTTACTAGTACTAGCTGTTAATAGATCTTGTTGGTAACGTCGGTCTTATTTGTTTTATTTTTTCCTCTACATAACAGGATTAATTATTTGCTATCTTGGCAGATGAATTATTATGACATCATAATTCAATACTCCTGAAAACCCAGTTCCACACAAACAATAATAACAACACTTCTTTTGTGAACAGTAGAATACGTTACTATTCTGGTGTTAAACACTAGTCCACAATGCAAACATCCCACATTATGTTTAGAGAAACACCTGGGGTAATAATGTCAACAAATAAATTAAGGTTCCAATTTTGCGTTCCTTAGGTAAGATCTTCTGGACATTCATTTTTTCATATTTACAATTGTTTATGTTTCAATTAAAGATGCACACATTCAGTATCCACATTTATACTTGTAATTTGAGTGACTGTACTATACTTGTGTGTCACGTGATAATGTAGTGTACGACTGGCAAATTATGACTGAGTTGTAAGTTCGCCGATATACAAGCAATTCGGTGGAATTTAGAGGTCCATTTTTGGTATTTTTTTTTCAACAAACCTTCTTCTTTTTCCCATAATCATTGTTGCTTTTCATTAATATTATTGATTTTTTTTGTAATATCAATTCACCTTCAATATCAACAATTTGAACAATGTCAACTTCATTACCACCAGCAATTGTGTTTTCCGACTGGGACGGAACTATCACTTTACAAGATTCTAACGATTACCTTACTGATAACATTGGTATGGGATATGATAACCGTATGATCATCAACGATAAAATTTTGGAAGGGAAACAATCCTTTAGAGATGGATTCAAAGAAATGCTAGCATCAATTAATAAACCATTCAATGAATGTATTGAAATCTTATTACAAAATGTACAATTGGATCCTGGTTTTAAAGATTTTTACCAGTATTGTCAATCAAAGAATATCCCCATTATTGTCATTAGTTCTGGTATGAAACCAATTATCTATGCCTTGTTAGAAAAATTGATTGGTCAAGAAGCAATCAAAACTATCGACATTATTAGTAATGATGTTCGTGTTGATGGTGATAATTGGGAAATTTTATTCAAAGATCCTGATTCGGGTTTTGGTCATGACAAGGCAAAATCAATTAAAGAATATTTGACTAGTCATGGATATGAAGGTGATGCAGACACACCAAGACCCACTTTATTTTATAATGGTGATGGTGTGAGTGATTTGAGTGCTGCCAAGGAAACCGATTTGTTGTTTGCTAAACATGGCAAAGATTTGATCAAATATTGTGTTCGTGAAAGAATTCCTTATACTGAATTCAACGATTTCCAAGATATTTTAAGTAAAGTAAGTAAAATCATCGATGGTGAAAAGAAAATTTCTGATTTTGTTGAAAATTAGTGGAAGGAAGTAGATTTGCTCATTTAGAATTGTTTTAGATTTTTATACATATTTACAGTAGATGTCTACCTTCGTGGGTTATAGAATAGTTCTCTCTTTGGTTTTGTTGCCTTCAATGAAGGAATTTTATGGTTCTCCATTTAGTAGGTAAACAAAATTTTGATCTTGTTTTGTTGCAAAATAGATTAGAAATAGTCTATTATACACAAAAATATTTAAATCCTACTCTGTCCAAAAATGTTAGTACAAACAAAACTCTGCAATTATAATTCAGCCCAGCTAACTGTGGATATGCGTAGATATTTACTATAAATCAAGTTTACGTTGTTATCATCATAAACATACTAAACTTATTCTTTGCTGGATATATCGCTCCGTTGACATTACATCACAAGAAAAATGGCCAATAACAGATCTTCAAACAGTTTTTGCTGTCAAGAAATTATTAGTTTCTTTGAGTTGAATATTCTACAACTGGTACACATTAACATTCAACTTGAACTTGAATTTGCATACACATAGTTTGCAATTTCTAATGACTCTACGTACGTACTTTAACTCTCTTAACATTAAAAAAACAAATCAAAACTCATTTCGATGACCGGATAAACGGAACTGAAAATACCATAAAAGAACTCTCTTTATTGTATGTTTTGTGTTCAAAAAATGGAAAAATTTCAAGTGATAGCGAGGCTACAATAGATGTTAGGATTGTAGTGCTGAGGACTGCATAGAAGGTGATTCTTCATGTATTGTCTTTAGCGGGGATATCGGTTAAGCTAGTGAACCTCCGACTTATGGTCATTGACGTTCTTGAGCCAATCAGAACCATCTTTGTCTTACCCCCCATGAGCTAGAAGTGGAGAAGACCGAATGTGGGTTCGGTGTTATCGGATTAACGTAATATAAATATGAGTTGGAATCCCCTTGGGATTGAGCTTGGAAAAAGGAACTAACGATTCTAGATTACATAATCATACATAAATAGCTAATATACACTCCCCCTATACAGTGTTTATTACAATAGAACTTACTTACTACGCCACTTATTAAAGTAGTAACCAGATTGAAATCTCTTCTGTACTTACTTTGCCTGGTTATGCGAGTTAGGGAGAACAATAAAGTTTTTTTTTGGGAGCAAATTCTTTTCTTCTTATTTTGGGTGTAACCACTTCTCATTTCGAAAAAAAACCGGAACAGTTTTTACACATTTAGATTTTTTCCATTCTTTATTCTGGAACAATATATAATATATAATACTGGTTTTCCAAGTCACTTTTTGGTGTAAATATTCTTTGGGAACTTTAATTTACAGTGTTAACGGTCTAGGATTTTTACATTTCATCAAAGCATTCTAGTGATAAATATTCCAAAAAAACAACAAGAATCTTTCACTTGTGTAACACCTAAAGAAATGACAACTACTTCTTCCTCAACAAACGAGTCTATAAGACCGAAAAATAACCATACAACCATTTCCACAACTGGAGTTTCTACAACATTAGATCAAACTACTACTACTCGTTTTAGAAATAATTATGACGACAATAACAACAATAGCGTTATTAGTAAAGACAGCTCCACATTTGCATATGTCGTGAACAGATCCAAGAGTGTACTTAAAAAATACGGATCATTTGTTGGTCCAGGAATGTTGATCAGTGTTGCCTATATGGATCCTGGTAATTATGCAACAGGGATTACTGCAGGGGCATCAAATGAATATTCTTTATTGTTCATTGTGTTTTTATCTAATGTTATTGCCATATTTTTACAAAGTCTCTGTATAAAATTAGGTTCAGTAACAGGTTATGATTTGGCTCGTTGTTGTCGAGAATATTTACCTAAACAACTAAACTGGGTCTTGTGGTTTTTAGCTGAATGTGCCATCATTGCTACTGATGTAGCTGAAGTCATTGGGTCGGCCATTGCTTTGAACATTTTGTTGAAGATTCCGTTACCTGCCGGGGTAGTAATCACTATTATTGATGTGTTGTTTGTTCTTATGGCATATCGTGCTGATACTTCGCTGATGAAGTTTGTTAAAATTTTTGAATATGCCGTGGGTGCATTGGTTATGGTTGTTGTTGTTTGTTTTGCCGTTGAATTATCACAAATTCATGCTAGTGCAAGAGATATTTTCCGTGGATTTGTTCCTTCGAAACAAATGTTTGATGGTAATGGGATGACCATTGCAACTTCTATCATTGGGTCTACAGTGATGATCCATTCGTTGTTTTTGGGTTCAGGATTAGTTCAACCCCGTTTACGTGACTTTGACGTTAAACATGGATATGTGAATTTGGATGATATTCTCAACAAAAATGACCAACCACAATTTCCAGTTATTGAATCATCAACAACTACACCATCTGAGAAAAAAGATGACGCAAAGAATAATGTCAAAGTATCAATGTATGAAAAAGAAGCTGATTATTTTTATCATTATTATAAACCATCCTATCAATCAATTAAATATTCCTTAAAGTATTCCATAGTGGAATTAACTATCACTTTGATCACATTAGCCCTTTTCGTCAATTCAGCAATTTTAATAGTCTCAGGGTCAACATTATACGGTACCGAAGAAGCCATAGATGCCGATTTATACACTATTCATGATTTATTGAGTCGTTCATTAGCACCAGCAGTCGGTACTATTTTCATGGTAGCATTATTGGCCAGTGGTCAAAGTGCTGGTATAGTATGCACTATTGCTGGACAAATTGTTAGTGAAGGACATATCAATTGGACTTTAAAACCATGGCTTAGAAGATTGGTGACAAGAAGTATATCTATTATTCCTTGTTTGATTATATCTGTTTGTATTGGAAGAAATGGATTGGGTATAGCTTTAAATATTTCTCAAGTGGTGATATCCATTTTATTACCTCCATTGACTGCTCCTTTGATTTATTTCACTTGTTCGAAAAAAATCATGAAAGTGGAATTGAATGAAAATGATGAAGCTATTGGTGTCACAGGACAAGAAGAAGAAGTAGAAGACGAAGAGTCGAATGATCAAGACACAAATGGCTCTGGAAAGAAATATAAATATATGACCAATAATTGGATTACTTCAATTGTTGCTGTTATTATTTGGTTTTTCGTTTCCACATTGAATGTTTATGCCATTTACGAAATGGCAAAGAACGGTGTATCTGGATAAGTAGTATTTGCTTTATTATTTCTAATATACAAGAATATAACTTAGCCTCATAGCTATTTTTATGTCTCTATATATAACGTAAAAGAGTAATAACTACACCCGTCCTTGACACATGAAGTTAATGTTGTTAGAAAAATAAATATAATTAGACTCTCATATATATATACACACACACATAGATTTGAAATATTACAAATCGAATAAAATAACAAACTATAAATTAAATAAATATAAAATTAACACACGAAGAAATGAAATGAAGTTGATGAAAACAATTTTTTTTTAGTTAAATATTGTCTCTGGTATACCTTTACAAATTTTTACTTTTTTGCTTTTTTCAGTTTTGTTTTGTCTTGGTTTACCAACCAGGTCCATAATTGGGCATATCATTCAATAAATTATTACTTGTATTACCACTACTGTTATTATTACTAGTAGCAGTACCATCTTTGTTCAGATTTGTTGTCATAATTGAATTAACCATAGACTGGTTGGAATTAGTCGGATTGCCTTGACTATTGAAAATAAATGCAGGATTAGTAGTTATTGATGAATTTAAAAAAACACTATTAAAGGCACTGTTACTATTATTGTTACTATTATTGATATTATTGACATTGATATTTCCAGAATTAGTACTATTTCTGGATGTGGATTTTAATAATGACGAAGGATTTAGTGTAGGGCCAGTATTGTTTAAAGGAAGTGGCAATGTACTTGATGAATTCAAATTTACATTAGCATTATTGCTTGATGGTAATTTGGGTATCGAACTCAAGGGGGGTAACTGTTGCCCCAGATTCTGCATAGAGAACATAGGTTGTTGTTGCTGCTGTTGTTGTAGTAGTCCCTGGTGACCTTGTAATGACATCAAAGAAGCCGGCTGACTAGACGAGACTCCTCCTGAGTTTGGATTTGCAGAAGGATGTGGTAATTGCATCAAATAATTTAGTGTACTGGAATTAATCCCTGGCAAATGAGTGAAATTTTCCAAAGAATTACCATTTGGATTACCTGGGGTTGATCCAACAACCGCTGCTGCTGCTACCGCCGCATACTCATTATTATCATTATCATTAAGCAATGGTGACAATCTGATCAACCCTCCAACTCCAGGAGTCGAACCTGGTAGCCAATTTTGTTGCATGGCAGATTTACGATCCTGTGGAGTTTGACTTTGTAGTGGTATTTGGGTTTGACTATCATTTTGATTCAGATTTTGTCCTGGTGTTTGACTTTGACTTTGGTTTTGATTTTGATTTTGACCTTGATTTTGATTTTGATTTTGTCTCTGGTTTTGAATTTGCAGTTGATACAGGAATTGATTTTCATTGTGTTGGTGATTGTGTTTATGTTGTGGTTGTTCATCAAAAAGGTTCTCATTGGAACCATTTTGTTCAAGGTCAACATTGGTATGAGTCGCTTCTCGTCTGTCATATAGGTTTTGCTTCAAAGAAAACAAAAATTGTGAGCTCAAATAATCTTTATAATCCAAAATAACCAGAGACACAAATGAATCCATCATATCTGTTTTATAGGTATTGTCGATATTTGGGCTGTCTAAAATCTCCAGTTTCACAGTTTCCCTGACTACCTGCTGTACGTTTTGAAGAATTTCATTAGCATTAAATTGATTCAATGGGAAATTTTGCAAAGTCCTATTGTTTTCTTGTGGTTGAAGTGGCATGTTATCTGGTATTCGATCTTGTTGCTGATTTTTTTTCAACAATGACAGCAGTTGTTTTGAATGCCGTGGTTGTGGGTAGACTGTGTGTAACTGGGGGTTTTGTTCCAAAGAAATTGGATCTTGATTCTGAACTAAATGAGACAAAGGAGACTGTAATGATTGCTGTCGCTGCAAGTCGATGTTTGCGTCGTCAAAACTGTTTAAATTCAGATCCTCTTCAATGGGAGAAACAACAATCGGATTCTGCTTTAATTTTTTGGATTTCTTCATAGTATTTGCTTTCATATTTTTCCTTTTTACGGGGTGAGATGCAGCAGGTTTCAAACTCTTTCCCGTCAAACTTTCTTCAACAACCATCAGATCCATAGATGTTGGAACTTGACCCTTATAGTTTTCTGGTAAGGATGTCAGACTAGATTGGGATGTTAAAGATCCAAAACTGACTATGGAACTTCCATCACTACTCAGTGAGCTCCTAGTACTCTGTGTAGAGGGTTTCTTTGTTAGGTTCCTTGCCTTTTTACTGGAAATCTTAGGTGCATCCACATCTTCATTTCGTTTAACAGCACAACTGGGGGAATATGATGTCACCAGGGGAGTATTGGCTATTTCTGACGTCGGCTTTATTCCTTTCTTATTCAGTCTCGGGGCGACAGAATCTAGCACATTTAATGAAGACCCTGGTATGGTATTGCTTATTAGATTCTTGCCAACAAACAGTCGCGGAAGGTCTACCACATGATCATGTTCATCGCTGACTATCAGCAATGTCCAAACTTTATTCCTCACACTATAGTTAGCTCTAATTTTAAAGGGGCAACTGGTATGTTTTCTAATCATCGTTTTGGATGCAGTTTTCTTGGACTCCACAATTTTTGTTTTCTTTTCCTTGTTTTTGCACTTGAATATTATTTTCGAAGTATCAGATCGCTCTATAACCACATTGATACCTTTAGTAGACTGTAGATTGTCTTGTAGCCATGGCTTGATATCATCTTTGGAGTCAAATTTTTGTTTTTCCAAATTCAAATCATCAAGGGAAACTCGATGAGTGACTCTATCAGTCATTTAAATAGCTATTGAATATTCAACACAATCAATGCCACTGATGTGTTTGCTGTTTGGAAAGTTATGCTATATGTTGGTTCTTTTTTGCTTATCCGTGGTGGACTGATTGAAGTGTGTGGCTCCTGAGAAATCGTAAAATCTATTTCTGCACAGGATGTAGTACTTACGGAGTATAATTATAAAGCTGGAGACTACCAAGGTGGGAACAAAGTAATCACAATCGTATGAACTAGATATTTGTGTAAATGCGATAGATGAATTTCAAGTTGTGCTCTGTTTGTTGCGATTTTCAGTTTGAAGATTTCCTTTTGATTCCAACACCGCCCAAAATCCATAAATAAATATGTAGATATATAAATTAATTAAATCCAATATTAGATGGGGTTTTAACAAACTTTTTGGTGTTGCAGATGATAGTTGGTACTATTGAAATGAAATGAAAAACAAAAAGAAAGAAAGAAAAAAAATAAATCGAAACCACCAAGTAAAACTATAAAAACCAGAAGAAAAAAAGAAAAGAACATCAACTAAAACAACGTTGTTTTTTGTGTGTGTGTTGATTCCTCTCTAATTTAGTGTTAGTCTTACATTTTTTTTGGTCTGATGTTGGTTTGGTTAAAGTATGTATTTTTTTTATTCAACAAATGTTATTTAGTACAAGTAATTAATTTAGTCTATTAATCCCCAATTTGCTGTTGTTCTTCAGTTAGTCAGAATGAGAGCAATTGGAGGGAAGAACCAAACAAGGGACTGAATATTAAAGTGTTGCTTTCGCTTAAATATTATTTATCGTAGCAATAATTGAATTATCAATTATTATTGCGTTGTGTGGCGTCTCGCGCTAAATGAATTTCCTAATACTCCAGAACCACTGTAATAAAAAAACGAGGGGAAATATGCAATAGGAAATAGGAAGTAAGGGAAAAGTATGCTAGATATTTTTCCGTGGGTCTATCCTTCCACTAAATTTGGACAGATAGCAAGCATCAAGCGCAGGGTATTACTCCCTGTACTAAACCGAAAACAGAGCATCGGAAAATTGGCTATCGACGGAGAAAGATGTGCGTTAGGTTTGGATAATATAGATCCTATCTGAAAATAAGCTAAAAACAGAGAACCAACTAGTTACAATCTCTATCAACTTGAGACCAAAACAGCAACTTTAACCTAAATTCCATTAAATAGAAAATCACCAACAAGACAACAAGATCCTTTTCTTGTAATTTCTACTTTACATTTACTACTAAAATTTAAAATCAATAGAATAATATAAATTGTTTTAAAAACATAAATTAACTCATCATACAGAAAAGCGACAAAAAAATAGAAGGGAAATTTATTATTGTTGATAATTCGTCAGAGCGGAGATAATGTCAAAGGGGGTAAACTTAATGTACAAATACTTGTGAACAACCCAACTATATTTGCAATGGAATTGATTGGTGTGCTCCTTTATCCTACTAAGTACTAGATTAATTCAGACAGTTTCGTATTCAATGATGGGCTTTGTTGAAGTTTGCCTAAGACGTATTGATAAGAATGGGTTTAGTACGCGTTGGAGTACGTCTTCATAGTCCCTGATAATGTAGTGAAACGCTATCTGTTATCACGAGAGTATCCAATTATCTATTTGTATAGTATATCAACCTCTTCTCCTCCAGAAACAAATCTCTTTCAGTAATTCGTTTCATTTAATCGAATTATATGTGGATTTTGTGTTTAAAGTATGAATTGACCCTGTCTTCTCAAATTTGACAGAGGAATTATTTTTTTTGGAGGTTTTGTTTTTGTTTTTGTTTTTGTTTAGAGACCAATTTTTATCGTCTCTTTACTTTTTTTTGGTCGTATTTGTATTATGACAGAAGCCACCATCAATATTCCCAAATGGCCAGACCAACGATATTTCCACTCAAAAAGGATAATAATGGTGCTCAATTGATCAGTCGGTTGAACCAATTGATATCAATTACTGAATCATTAACCACACTTACTTCGGTACAGCGACAAGAATTAGTCAAATTGTTTCGTATGACAATTGATATGATTATTCTTCGAACCAATCAGCTATCTACTGAATTCATAAACAAATGCACTCGTTTGGTGAATAGCTACCAAAACTTAATCATGGCAGTTACATCAAATGAACAACAACTGTCACAAGCTTTGCATCCATTCCCATTCCCGCGGCCACTGCAGCCACCGCAACTGCATCCACAACCTCTGTTATCATTACCAGCTTTATCAAACTTGCGTACTCCAGGAAGATCTAACATCAGTACGCCAAATCTTCAAATCAGAAAGTATGGAATTTTTCACGATAGGGTTTCGAATTTATCTCCATCAATTTCTACTCAATCAATGTTTGAAGTTGCTCCTAATCGAAAATCAAAAGATATCAGTAGAATGCTTCTACCCGACCAAGAACAAAAGAGTTCCGATGAAAGCGAATTTGAGGAAGATGAATCACAAGATTTAATCTACAATAGCTCATCACACTCGTTGTCTCCTGGAAGACCAAGACTACCGTCAATGTTTTTAAGCAATAGGTTGAGCACTCCTAATTTACAAGTTCATTTGAATTTGAGTCAAAAAAATAGTAGACTGCACTTGAGAAATAATTCGTTTAACTAAATAATTAACTGTGAATCAATTAGCAAACTCACTATCAAAGTATAGTTTTAGAATTTCGATAAATGAATGTTTGTATATTTACAAGAAATAGAAGCTAATATGTATGAAGTTCTTTTTTGTTTTTTTCAATTTTCAATTTGCAGTATTCAAAAAGTCATGCCAGAGTTGTATCGACTTTTCTTGTTTTCTTTTTTCTCTCTATGCTTTGCTTATTCTAATTGTCTATTCCAATGAAACTTTAGCACCTAATCCTTCTAAAGTGGCCTTGATTTTTTCAGCATCTTCTTTGGCAACATTTTCTTTCAATACTTTAGGAGCACTTTCAACAAATTTCTTAGATTCGACCAACGATAAACCTAACATTCCTTTGACTTCTTTAATAATCTTTGGTTTTGATTTGGCATCGAAAGATTCTAATTTAATGGAAAATATGGTTTTTTCTTCAACTTCTTCTTTAACTTCTTCTTCAGCTGGGGCTGCTTGAGCAACTGGGGCTGCTTGAGCTCCACCAACTGGCAAGGAAATATCGGAAATGTTTAATCTTTCTTTTAATTCATTGATTAATTGTGAGGTTTCTAAAAGAGTCAAAGTTGAAATTTGATCCACTATGGTAGTAATCTTAGCGTCGACTGGAGCTTTGGCTGGTTCTGCGGCAGTGGAGTTATAACGTAAGGCAGTGACGGCAATTCTCTTGGAAGACACTGATCTCAAAGCTGGTCTTATGGCTTGACGAATTATGGCAGACATGACTCAAAGTAATATGGAATATATTTAAATACACGAACTAGAGAATAAGTTTATTCTGAACGATTCTGTTTTTTTTTTTTTCAATTTTTTTTTTCATCAGCTCCTATTAGAAAATTTTTTTTTTCTGCTTAATGAAAAGACAAATCGACAGAGATTTGATTTGTTAACCCAGCACGACCTTCTACACAAAGACTACCAATGGTTGATGGTCAGGTATTACTCAGATTTAAACCAACTAAACAAATAGCATTGAGTATTTTCAATTTTAACAGTTTCTCTAGTTGCCCCGATCATTAAAGTGAAATAAACAACTCCCAACAACTTAAGTCGAGGTTGCCGAACACACCAAAATTTACACACAGGTAGTGCAAGTAGCTCAAACTTCTACAATTGTATTTGTTTTTCCTGAGTGCGAATATGGATTGAAATTTTCTGAAGTGGAAAAATGAATTTCAATATTACTAACGGCTAATCTCTTTGTATAAATATACCTTACGGCCTAGCTATCATACTTACGACTCTTTAGGGGAGGATAATAAAAATAAATCAGTAATCAATATGGCATCCTTTAGATTTTGTGCAGAATGCAATAATATGTTATATCCAAAAGAAGATAAAGAAGGTCAAAGATTACTTTATGCTTGTCGAAATTGTGGATATACTGAATTGGCAGAAAACCCCAAAGTATATCGTCATGAATTGATGACTAATATAGGTGCTACTGCAGGTGTTGTTGAAGATATTGGAAATGATCCTACTTTACCTCGATCAGATAAAGAATGTCCGGATTGTGGACATCATGAATGTGTGTTTTTCCAAAGTCAACAACGAAGAAAAGATACCAGTATGATTTTGTTTTTTGTTTGTTTGAATTGTAAACATGTTTTCCAGGCGTAAGATATTCTGGGTGTTGAAAATATTGATTTTGACTCATGTCAAGGGTATTGTTAGTGTGTTTACTATCATGCATTGTAATTTTTATTGAATACAACAGGGCCATAGCTAGTTTGAGTTTTCAAAGACTTTTAAGAAAGCAAGATATTTGGAATATCATGTAATATATTTTGTACATTTAATATAGATACATAAAGGCAAAGAAATAAAAAAAAAATACCGAAAAACAAAGCAGACAAGGAAGAGTCAACATGTTAAGTCATTCGTGTAATAACAAAACGAAAATATTAATGTGCATTAATTATAATTAAATGTAGACTTTATTCTTAAACTGATACGAGTTTCATCTTTGACCACCTATTTTTCTTACAGTTACTATCGTTATTATTTAGTCATTTATTCATTTATGAAAGTTCATCTCCTCTCAATTTAAAAGTCAAGGAAATACAGAGCATAAGGATCTTCTCCTTGGCTTCCGTAGTCTAATTGTTCTTCTGGATAATGGTCAAACAATGACGAATCACCAACCCCAGCTGTGATTGGTGGTTCATAAGGAGTTTCAATATCCTTTGCCAACAATTTCTCCCATACCACTTCCAGAAACCAGGGATGATTTCTGATATCTGCTGGTCCGTTGATCAAATTACCCAATCTTCTTGTCAAATCAGCAGTTATTAATTTAGTCAACAAATCAATCACATCAGGTTGAAAAAAACTTGGGTAATGTATTTTGCCTGCCAAAATTTTTTCATAAGTTTTCATTGGAGTCGAATCATAAAATGGAGTGTAACCTGCCAACATTTCAAAAATCAATACCCCCAACGACCACCAGTCCACCGACTTGTTATAGGGTTTGGTTGTTATGACTTCTGGGGCAATATAATCGGGGGTACCACATAACGTCCATGTAACGGTACTAACTTCTTTGGCAAATCCAAAATCTGTAATCTTTATATGACCATTTCTATCCAATAATATATTTTCTGGTTTCAAATCACGATAGATAATATCATGACTGTGCAAATACTCCAAAGCCAAGGTAACCTCTGCTGCATAAAACTTGGCTACTGGATTGGGAAATCTCTGAGACTTTCTTAACAATGAAAATAACTCTCCCCCTTCAATATAGTCCATAACCATAAATAAATTTTTGGAATCTTGGAAAGTCCCCCACATTCTAATCAAAAATGGATGTTCAACCAACTTCAACATTCTTCTTTCATCATTTGTGTGTTCAACTTGCTTCATTTTCACAACTTGATGCTTCTTCAAAACTTTGATAGCATAATATCTACCATTGTGAACTGATCTCACTAAATGTACTCTACCAAAGGAACCTGTTCCCAAAGTTCTCATAATTGAGAAATCAGTCAAAGAGTATTTCCCCTTTGAAACAGTAGAACGTTCAGGCAACAACGATCTTCTGATGGCTTCTTCAGCAGCCGATTTGGAAACATCTACATGCTGCAATTGCTGTGAATGGAGTGATGAGGTAGCAGATTGGGTAATGTTGGAGCTCGACACTGCTGTTACATTTGTAGTATTTTGTCCAGTTTGGGCTGCAGCAGGGTGAACTATTTGTTCGCCTGGATAAAGTTGTTGCTGCGGTTGTTGAAATTGTTGCTGATATTGCTGATGCTGAAGCTGCTGTTGTTGTTGATGATTGTCCATTGATGTGTTTGAGTTTAAGGAATTACTGTCCGAATTGGATTGATTCAGTTGATGCAGCTTGGTGATGTGAAGTTTCTTTAAAAGATTCACCATCAAAAAGGGGGAAGGTTATTTTTTTCGAAAAAAAAAGGTGGAATGGAAATTGGGTGAGTAGTAGGTGTGAGTGGGTGATTGTTTGTCTAATCTTCTTTGTGTTCACTTACAAGTCGGAAAAAGTAGAATCCAATACTTTGGCAATTGGTGGTTGTAAACTAAATTGACCTGCAATCCGAGTATTGATAGGTTGATATATTATGTTGAGAAACTAGGAACTGTAGCTGACTCTTCAAAATAGTGTGGTAGAACTATACAAGTTGTTGTTTAGTTGACCTCAATTTGGTGTTTGTTATCTGGACAAAAAATGATACACAAACAATGACAATGTGTTTTTTGCTGGATAGAAAATAATAAAAAAAAGCAACTGAAGTATCGACTTTTAACAATGTATGGAATAGCTATATCAATTGATATATAAAACTTGAAAAAAAAGACTTGGTGTATAGTTTTTAAGAAAAAGAAGACAGAAAACTAAGAATTATTAAAAAAAAAAGAATGTTGAGGTCTGTCAGAGAAAGAAAGAGAGAGAGAGGGAGAGAGAACAATTATTAATAAATTGTAGGAATGGAACTTGAAATTCAGCAATTTATTTCTATTCTAAATTTTTCTTCTTCTTCATCTTCTTCATCTTCTTTTGCCTTTTGTCCCATTTTATATTGAAGATTCCCAGCAAAAAAAAATTATTATGGCAAGTTTCTTCTTCCGCCCCCCTCCCCTCTCTCCCCCCCTTTTTTTTCCCTCCAACCAAGACTAAAAATAGGTTGGGAAATCTAAGACTAAACAACAAATACATAAAGAGGGAAAACAAAACATTCTTAGTTGGTTTTGTTGATACTTTGAACATTCAAACGGAAATGGACAGGTTAAACTTTATTTTCTTTCTTTTTGCATGTAAATATCTTATTCCTCTCGCATTAAGATTGTAGCGATGAACTTTGAATTTGTGGCTATTCCCTGATAGCATCTTCCTCGCAACAAGTTGAGTTTTCCAGAAACTTAAAAACAAAGAACAAGGAGAAGAACTACCAAATGAAAAAAGCCTATTTTTTTGTGAGCAAACCTTGTGTTGTCAGCAAATGTTTAACATATGATACTCAAAACCAAGGAATCATCTACTTCACATGAGGAACAGTTATATTAATTGATCTTTTTCTTTTTCTTTTTTTGGTCAAATTATAATTGGGGGACTATCAAATCATAAAGCTGCTAGCATTGTTTCTAAATAGAATTTGTGTTCCACAACTTGCCCCTCTGTGGGTGGTATCTCTTGTCTTGGTGGACAGATGCTAAGGAACATCACATTATGTGGTACAGGTTGCGGCGCTACCATATTAACAACAATCCCTTAAATACAACCAACTTTACAATTGAGTAGTGTGCCTGTACTACTTTTACAGAGCTCATTATATCTGGGTTGTGAAGTTGAAGTCAATGTCTTACATAAACAACTATGTGCTTGATCCCTTTTCTTTGGGCTAACATCATATCAAATTGAACATACTGTTTACAACAGTGCCAATTGTATCCGTCAAACAACAACAATGTAATGCCATGTTAGCATGGGTACACCAAGAAAAAATTGCTATTTGTAAAGCAAATGTACATACCGAAGAGCTTTTTAAACGACGTGTTTCAGATCACTAACAATCGTGTAAAATATAACAAATATAAATACTACGAAAACAAAGGCAAAAATTCAATCGCGGAAAAAAATGAAACAGATCACTTTATTCTTTTTTTTTTTTTCATAGTTAAAAACAAGTATTGATCTATCACGACATACTAAGAAGTTAAACATGAAATCTTCATCTGGTACTTCATTGAGGAAGGTATTCAATCCTGATTTGAAGCACTCTACTTTGATAATTCCTTCCGTCTCAATTGGAAATGTACCACAATTAGCAATAGATTTGTTGATTCACACTCATAATTTGGAGAAAGTAGACAGTTTGGATGATTTATATTTATATCCCTTTGCTTCTCCAGTTGATTATGTGACAGAACCAAAGAAGGGAATATCTCATGCTGCTGAAGTTTTCCACAATAAAGATTTAAATTTAACGTTGATTCAACAACGGTCACCAATACTACCATATAATACTAAATTATACGTGACTAATATCATCATTCCCTTTATCACATCACACGAATTCGATAGAATATTGATTTTGGACTCTCTGGATGCTGGGTTAGTAGAGCATATATCTAGTGGTGGTATTGAATTATACACCAAAGAAGATTTGTTGAGTGAATCCTTAGAATCCATGAAATTGAGTAAAGAAGAATCTACAACAGCTGCACATGAGGACAATCGCAATTCAAAATACGTTAGATGTCTTCTTGAAAATTTTAATTTATCTAATGATAGCAATGAAAGTCACAGCAATGAATTTAAAGATGTTGTAATTGATCTTTTGGTTAGTTATGTTTATGAAGGTGACAACTTTTACGATGGTGAAAATTTGGCGAACAAGGTAAATAGTGTGTTACTGTTACCGGCAGTTCAAAAGTGGGTAAGACCAGTAAGCTGGGCTGGGGTGTATGGGGATAAGCCTGTTCCTAATGCTATGGAGCAAGGTTTATATGGTTGAAGAGTGATAAATATAAGTTCATGCTTTTTTTCTTTTTCAACCTTACTTTTCTATTACACCTCTGTTTTCTTAGATAATCTGAATACTTTTGAATACCAAGGATTGATAATTCAAATATTTGTTAAAAGTAAGTAGCAGACATTTGTTTACTATATATAAACTATAAAATAATGGACAGATTTATTACTTTACGTTCGGATTATGGTTATTAGGTTGCAGGGTTGTATTTTCTTGTTTGATCTGATTTACCTGCAACAACAGCAGAGTTGGTTCTTCTAGCAGTATTTGATGTGGATAATATTTATGCTGCTGATGAAAATTTGAGTTCAGATATATTGGTTGAGATTGTACTTGGTGTAAATCTTGTAGCATCGTTGTTGGTGGGCCAAACTGGTTTACCCAGTTTTTATCATTGGAAATATAAGGAGCGTTTCCTGATGATGATATTGGTGGGGCTGCTGGGGCCATTACTAGTGGGGGTGCAGCCACCTGTGCTGGTGCTGATTCGGGAGCCGGAGCTACCGAAGTCAACGACAGATTTGGTGCAACGGGTGCCATTGGTGGTACTGATGCAACTGGTTGTACTTCTGTTGGCGGCTGGGGTCCAACTGCCTCGGTGTCAGCTTGGTCATTTAGCAAATTAGCTATTGTCGGAGACTCTTGTGCTTTGGGTGTATCGTGAAGTTTAGAAGACTCCCTTTGTTTGGTTCCATTATTCATGATTTTCAACAAGTCCCAGCATATACTACAAGGGATTGAAGTTTCTGAACAACTAACAAGAATATTTTTCATTTCTTGAATGTGAGCATATTTCATAAATTCAGATTCAAAATTCATCATATATGGGAAGTTAAATGTCATTATTAAGAAATAATCAAATAAAAAATAATGTTTCCATATATTCTCGCTGTTTTCATTGATGCATCTCTTCATTGCCACAATGGCTTCCGTATATTTTTGATTTCTGAATTGAATAATTTGATCCTTAATCTCACTATTGCCTTTAAGAGAGCTCAACCTAACAGCTAAAACACACCAGATCAATCCACGAAGTAACACCAATATAGTAGTTGATGGCAGCTTCAAACCAGTGTTAGACTGGTCGTCTTTGAAGGATTCAGGTAATTGGTTCAGCCATGCGTCTATCATGTCATTAAACATCTCTAAAGTCATGTTATTTGAATTCTGTCTGTCGTCATAATTAATTTTGAATTCTGATTTTACCTCTCCATTTTGATAATAACCTCTGGAAGTGTCAATTGTAGATGTAATAGCTAGATTCAAAATGTAAACACCTTTGAGGGTTTCATTAAATGTCGATAAAAACTTGCCACTCTCTAATTTGATTTCATTTGGCGCATAATAGCATTCCCACGGCAGCCACTCTTCCCACCCATCGTTGTTAATTTCTGGAACTGGCCAATCCAGAGCTCTCACAACAGGAGATCTCCCCATTCTTGCACAAAGCAAAGTATTCACAAAATATACCGTGGCCCAGGTTCTTTGTCTATTAATGTTATTCAAACTGGCACTGCTTTGAACCCTTGGATTATCTTCGTCGGAGGCATTTCTCATTAGTCGAACGTCAATGGCCATTCGTGTACCTGATGAAATCAATACCCACGAAAAGTCCCATTGACCTAAATGGTAGTACACTAACCCAAGAGTAATCATTGCCTGAATTGTTTCAATTGTAGTTGTAAATGAGTTTTCAAGTGCCATAATGGCATTCTTAGCAAAAATCAGTGATTTTTTAACACTCCCACCAATACTACTAAATTCACCTAATGCAACCACTGCCCATACCAATGCAAGAATATTACCATCCATCGAACCTCTTTTATGCTCGGGCAACAGTTGTAAATAATTTACATGCCGTATTAAGGAAACCCGATCTAGCATCGGAATATAACATTGATGGACTTGGAAATATATATCAACAAGTTCTCTAATATTTATGGGAAATTGGAATATCTCCTTTGGCATTTGAAATTTATTGGTCATACTTGCATTAATGGCAAATGAAGAAATATTGAAAATGGATCCCACTCGAAATGGGTTTTTGAAAACATTATTCAATTTACTATTATATTGTTGTACTACTTTATTCGTGAACCCGGATATTATTGAAGACAATCCATGATATTGTAAGGCCACCGGCTCCCAGTTTTCTGGGTTTTCAACACCTTCAATCTCGTCGGAAATAAACTGGAAAACATCATAGTTTAAAAAAAACGCCAGATCACTAACAAAAGGGCTAGGTGTGCTGGGATATATCGAGGTAGGTCTATCACTTCCAATAACTGGATTGATAGCGTTATCTGCTGCTACTGTTGCTGCTGTTGTTGCTGTTTGTGATGTTGACGGTGACGCTGAGATTGTTTGCAGTGGGTCTGGCGTATGTGCTTTCCGAAATTTTCTATCCTGACTTTTTTGACATACTTGGCATTGCAGTGTTGTCAAAGGCGGGTTACCGTCCAATGTTGATACAGGTGTTGAGTCCGATTGAACTGGTGTTGGTTTATGGGTTGCAAGTTTGGCGATATTATTTTTTGAATTACTCTGTGATGCAACTTGGTCAAAGAGTTCTGAAATGCTATTACTATTCCATGATTTCTCTAGTTCCACAAGATCATCCACCAATGACTCGTCATTTAAAATGGTTTGTAGCCGTGATTGGACATATTTATCTTCACACAACCTTGCTATTAACCCCTGAAATAGTCGGACTTTCTTTTCTAAATCATGTGTATATCCAGTCGGTAATCCTCTTCGCTTAACTGGTTGGGAATAAATGCATTCCTCCTTATTTGCAAAACAGTTTGAACACACTGGTGACTTGCCATCACACTTGGCTTTTTTTGAACGACAAAAATCACAAGCTCGTCTAATTCTTTTTCGCTTTTTGTTTGGGTCCTCTGATTCCAGCATACTGTGACTTCCTCTAATGGTAGTATTCTTATCAATGGAAAGGAAACAAATAAATACAAGAAAAAATTGGCAAGTGAAAATGGGTTGTCTTTATAAAGGTATGTATGAATTATGGGTAAATCCAAAAAAAAAACTAAAACAAAAGCACGGATATACAAGCGAAACAGAAGTGATGGTTAAAACAGTAAATTAACAATAGGTCTCTCGAAAAATTCATTGTGGATATTATTTCATGTTTATTATTTTTTGGTGGACAAGCAACTGAAATCTTTAGATTTTGTGCAATTTGTATTTTTGGACTTGAGTTGTGGTATAAAGAGACACAAAAAGAATGTTGAAATTGGAGGTGTTGTTACCAACATTGATAACGTGTTGACTATTAGACTGGAAAGTTAATTCAACAAGACAATTCAAGTCCTAGGTGTGTAGGCAAAAAGCGATGAGTAGTAGTTCATTCGATTCAGACAATCACAAATAAAACAGATCTAACAGAAATTTGCATATGTGCACTTTTTGACATAACTCTTCTCTTCTTTTTCCTGGTATCTCATCAAGTTGAGCGGCTCATAAGCTATGTCACATGTATTGGTTAATTTTTTTTTGTCTAGCTTCTGATAGACTATAATAAAAACAGTACTAGATTAAGGAATTGAAAGAGGTAGATATCACACAGAGTGAAAACTCTCTGAATGATTAAATTCTACAATTGAGTTTGCTACTAAAAATGAGATGCAATATTCATTTTAGATTTAGTACTTTTTTTTTTCTTTTAGTATGCGATAAACAATTGAAACTAATACGATCATCATCATCAATATTAAATCTCAATTTTTTTCAAATCTTTTGCAACTTCGAATTTGGCTCCAGTCTTCGAAGTAACTTCGTCAACAGTTGTTTCAGGATCAATTTCAACAAGAATCAACTTTTCATCGATGATATCAAATACAGCTAAATCAGTAATGATTCTGGAAACACACCTTTTACCAGTCAATGGGAATTGACACTCCTCAAGAATTTTTGGTCTACCTTTTTTGTCAACATGTTCCATAACCACAACCACTCTTGTGGCGGAGGGATTACTTACAAGATCCATTGCCCCACCCATTCCTTTTACTCTTCCTGGTAATCCCCAGTTAGCTAAGTCCCCTTTCGATGACACTTGCAAGCCACCTAATATCGTCAAATCAATCTTACCACCTCTGATCATCCCAAAAGACTCTTCAGATCCGAACAAAGAAGCACCTGGTGCTAAAGTGACAGTTTCCTTACCAGCATTGATTAAATCTGGATCTTCTTCACCTTTTTTAGGATATGGACCTAATCCTAGTATACCATTTTCAGATTGCAACGTAACGTGAATGTTGTCAGGCAAATAGTTTGGTGCCAAAGTTGGCATACCTATCCCCAAATTGGCAAAAGACCCATCCTTAAATTCTTGGGCTGCTCTTTTCACTATCTTAGCTCGTTTCAATTTCACTTCCAGTTTTTGGTTACTTTCGTTCCCGGATTTTTCGTCTGAAAAGGTAAATAATTCTATGTCTTTTGGTGTGGTTGATTGAATGATTTTGTCAACATAAATGGCTGGTAAATGGACATCCTCTGGGGCGATTTCACCTGGTTCAACAATGTGTTCGGCTTCGACGACTGTTAATTTCGCATTTCTGCCCATGACCGAGTTGAAGTTTCTTGCAGCTCCTCTAAACCAACAATTTCCCAAAGTGTCAGCCTTGAAAGCTTTAATAATAGCCACGTCTCCTTGAATTGCAGGTTCAAGTAAATATTTTCTTCCGTTGAATTCACGAACTTCTCGAGGATCGCTGGTTTTCAACACTTTTTCTCCCGTGCTGTCGTATCTCACTGGTAATTTCCCTTCTTCTAACCAAGTGCCAACACCAGCAGAAGAATAAAAAGCAGGAATGCCTGCAGCTCCAGCACGAACACGCTCAGCTAAATTTCCCTGTGGAGTCAACTCTAGGTCTATTTGACCTGTAAGATATAACTTCTCGAATGTTCTGTTCCCGCCAATATAACTGGAAATCATCTTGGTAATCTGTCCCGTGACTAATAGTTGGGATAATCCTCTGCCATCCAAACCAGCATTATTAGAAACAGCTGTTACATTTTTAATTGCTGGATGGTTTACCATTGCGTTTATAATTGTATCTGGAACACCACTAAGACCAAACCCTCCTGATAACAAAGTGATATTAGATCCAATCCCTTTAAGGGCTTCGTCAGTTGTGGTTACAACTTTTGATTTTGGACGAGTAGTCGAAACAAATCTAACAAGGAATGTGGTTTTCTTGGCTAACAACTTCATCACGATCTAGCTTGCCAATGTAACAAAATAAATGGTTTCTGCTTTAGAATACTGTTCCCACGTTGAAAAATAGGGAGACTCATTTGTGTATTTATATAGTTTGGTTTGAATTTGGGGTAAAATATAGTTTAGTTAGTGCTTCGGAAAAGACACGCATACTTCCGTTGGAGTCTGGAAATATCGATAGTTTTCATCGGAAATACAAAAAAATACTGCAAGTATTTGTGTGAGCATAATGATAGGCTTTGGCTTGTTATTTGTAAATAATTAAAATCAGCACTTAATCAAAGGTTCACTAATAACTTAGTAATTGTAGTTATCGTAATAAAAGAAGTAAAGATAATGTGATGATTAGTTAAAGTTGTTCTTTGTGTTTTACTTGATTTTTTATGGATTTTCGGTTTTGTAGATCAAGGCAAAGAATGAATTACTTAATATTAAGTTCTGTTCATTCTAGTTCTCAGTATTGACTTTATGTTGATGTATTAAATTGATACCTACAAAGACTCTAGTCATTGTTGTTATTGAAGGAAATATTGATAAAAAAAATTGCAGATTGTTTATTTATACTTTTTTTTCGCAGAATTTTTCACAGCAAAAATCTGAAGTGCTAAAGTTTTGATAGCATCTTACACCTGAAAAGTTCTTTTGCAACAAGACAAAACAAGAAACTTATAAAAATATTTATTTCAAACTATATAAAAGCTTCATTCAATCTAATGGTGCCATTTCTGGCAAACCATTTTTATTGAGAACTAAATTGCTATTCAAACCAATTGCTTTTTTATTTTTTTCGTAGACTAATTCACGCGACTCTTTATCTGTAATAATCTTAAAATCCCAATTCAAATACCAATCATCTGGGCTCATATTATACTGTTTCGACTTTTCCATTCCAACTTTGCCTAAAGTGTACAATAACTTTGATTTAACACCAAATACTGCATCTGATGTTTCATACGGATCACCTTTTTCATATAAGGCTGTGATTAATTTATCATAACCAGGCTTCTCAATTATGAAATGAATGTGGGCTGGTCTATAAGGGTGACGGTTGATTCTTTTCAAAAGTTTACCGACTGGACCATCACTTGGAATAGGATATGGTACAGGCTTTGAGGCTTTAATAGCAAATGATCCATCTTTTCCAGTTTTGATAATTCCTCTCAAATCTGCCTTTTCACGATCTTCATACTGTGTATCATAAAATCCATCCTTGTCACAATGCCAGAGATCGATGGTGGCATCTGATATTGGATTACCTTTGGTGTCAGTCAATTTTCCTTCAATCAATAGAGGCTCACCTTTACCTTCTGAAACAATGGTTTCTCCGTTCTCCTTGACTTCAGCATCATGTGTATGAAAGGGACCCAATAACGTCCCCAGAGTGGCATTATCTGGCTTTGGATGGGAGATACTGTCGACCAATACCGAAAACCCCAAAACATCAGACAACAAAACAAATTCTTGTCTTATATCCGTAGTGATGTGGCCACATTCAGTCAAAAATTTGATACCTTCTTCCCATTCTTCTGTTGTTAATCTAACTTCTCTAGCAAAATCATGCAAGTGTTGGACTAACGTATTCAAGACAAAAAACAATCTCATATTCTTATGTTGCGAATTAACAGCGATGGTATTTTCTGTGATTGTTTCATCACTCATTTCAGCAACAACAGGTGCATTTGTATTAGGAGCAATCATAATAGCAGGACAATATTGGAAAATATAAAAAAGTAGATGAAATTATACGTTTTGCTTAGTATCAATTCTGAAGTGACTCGAAATGGTCATAAGTTTGAATTTATATACATTTTTTGAAACGGACACTGATACAGAGAATATAAATGAATTTATCTATTTCCGAAGCAATCATTGATTTCCAATAGCATTTATGCCACTGGGTATATCTTTTTTCTAAAAAAGAATACTATTACAAATGGAGAACACAGGCTGGGGATGGTACGTTCGGCAATTCAATTACTAATATCAATTAATCAGCTCTCCTCACTTCAATTTTTTTCTGCTTATATCATTTTTATCAATTGTCACTATAAGGAAATAAAGAAAATACTACAAGAGAGAATGGGGAAAAGAATAAAAACTGCAAATCATCATATAACCTTTGTTTATTAGAAGTTCATTCACTATGTTGCAAATCAAAATGTACCGTCTAGTAGTTCAACGCATATTCAATGGCTGCCGTGTAACCATAAACACCTAAACCACAAATAACAGCAACAGCTTTATCACTCAAATAACTTTGGTGTCTGAATGGTTCTCTTTGATGGACATTGGTAATGTGGACTTCGATGAATGGGATTGCTGTTCCCAACAAGGCATCTCTTATTCCAACCGATGTATGTGTATAAGCACCAGCATTTATCACAACAAAACCGACACCCTGGCGTTTTGCCTCATGTATTCTATCAATTATAAAACCTTCTGTATTGCTTTGAAACGCCAAGACCTCAGAGTCATTATTCTTCAATTTTGCTTGTTCGATAGCAGCTTGTTCAATATCTGAAAGGGATGTGGTACCATATTTTTCTGGCTCTCTGGTACCTAACAAATTAAGATTGGGACCATTAATGAGAAGTACTTTCTTAACCATTTTGACTTATTTGGTAGAAATTGGGTAGACTGTTTGTATGAAGTAGTGATGGATGGTGAAACAACCTTAAATGAATGATTTTTCACTCTCGACTTTTTTTTTTTCGTAGCACGACGTAAGCGGACCGGTGACGTTGACTCATAACTTTAGCAAAGTGTGGAAAGAATGGAACACACCTACAAAAAAAAATCCCTCAGCCTATTAATTGGTGGATATCTTCCCTCAGCAGGCAAATTATTTCTTTCTTTTGTATTAAGAACAAGACATTAATACATAACTCCGGGCTTTTTTTTATCGATATATATTCAAGGAAAAAAAACTATTCACATTCATTCAACAATATCCAACCACTGAATTTATGTGGTGATTTTTCGATATTGTTTTTTTTCCTAATATTTCCCTAACATTTCCCAGTATTTTTTAGTATTTCCACCTCACGTCCCCTCCTTCCCCCCGCATTTTTATTTCTACCACTGTGCAAGACAACGATGAATCGAATTTCTAGTATTTCCGGATTAACTCCAAATCGTTTTCTGCAACAAGTCCGGTCAAATAAATTGAGAGAGTTCCCACATTTTTTTATTTCTCGACAGTTTATTACATCTTCCATCAACCACAAGTCCAAAATGACAAACTCACAAAAACCAAACGAAGAACCTAAGAGATTCGGATTAGAAAATCAAGTGAAACGGAACCCACATCCTGACTTTAATAAAGTTGAAAACTCCCGACCACCATTTGATTTTGAGAACACTTGGACCTACACTCAGATCCCAAACAAAGACTGGAAGGTTGGATCAGGAGCCAACGATCCATCATGGAAAGACCACAAGAAATTGGAAATTGACCCTTACGGAGAGGGCAGAAACCCTGTTGATAATTATAAAACATTAATCAGTGCCATTGTTCCTAGACCAATTGGGTTTGTTTCTACAGTATCCAAAACTGGTGAACGCAATTTGGCCCCATTTTCATACTTTACAATGGTAAACCACGATCCACCCATTTTTACATTGGGATTTTCCGGTGGGAAAGGAACCCCAAAGGACACATGCAATAATATTTTAGAGACTGGTGAATTGACAATTAATATTATCAGTGAATGGTTTGTTGAAGCGGCTAATTATTGTTCAACAAACGCTCCACCAGGTATCGATGAATGGAAGCTTTCTGGATTGACTCCTTTAGAATCAGCAAAAGTAAAGCCACAACATGTTGCAGAATCAGCATTTTCCGTTGAAGCAAAATTGGTTATGTCCCATGAATGGAAATCTAAAACCGATCCTAACAGAGCTACTGGTGTTTTGTGTATTGTCGAAGGTGTGAATTTTCACGTTAGAGAAGATGTCATCAATTCAGATTTAAATAATCTTGACATTGGCAGACTAAAGCCAGTGAGCAGATTGGGTGGCATAACCTACGGCAGAACAGTTGACGGCTATGAAAGATTGAGACCAGATTTTGGGAAGGAAAGTGCCACAAACGAAGTTAAACAATTGTTAGAGTAGTTAGAGAATACAACGGATTTTTTTTTTGTTATGACTTTTCTTTTGTACACGGATAAATATTTTTCCGATTTGTCAGCAATGCTCTATTACATAAGCAAACCTGTAGTATTGACAAACACCATTACTAAAACCAATTTGTAAGCTGAAATTTTCGAAACCTACTTGTACAATATATAAACATACAATCCAAACAAACAACATCATGGCCAAATTTTTCAAGTTCTTAATCAAGCTAGAGAAATGTTTGTTGATGTTATAAAAATTTTACAGTTTTTGATCAAAGAAAGCAATAACGCCCATTTGAAGTCACATTGTTCACGCAGTACCTTACTGCAAATGGAGAGTTACAATCAACAAGAAATAATTCGAATTTTGTTATGTGAAAGATATCCAGATAATCCTATACCCGAAGAGATCAACTTGGAGATTAACAAGTTAATCCGTTGGCAGAATGATAACAAATTACATACATCAGTGCAATCATTGACCAATAATTACAATATAGCCAACACAACTGTATCCTTATGGAAGGGTGATATTACCACTTTATCAGGCGTTACCGCTATCGTGAATGCTGCTAACCTGGCCTTGTTAGGATGCTTTCAACCAAGTCACAAATGTATTGACAATGTTATTCACACTGCTGCTGGACCTGAGTTAAGACAAGCATGTTATAATTTGATGCAGGGCAAATCTGAACCTACTGGATCTGCCAAAATTACACCGGGATTTAATTTGCCGGCAAAATATGTTATTCAGACAGTTGGTCCTATTATTCGTGATGGGAATGTTACGGAGAGAGAGCAAGAACAATTAGCAAACTGTTATCAGTCAAGTTTGAAAGCATTGGAAACGGTGAACGACGAGAAGGATAAATCTATTGCATTTTGTTGTATTTCCACTGGGTTGTTTGCTTTCCCAAAAGAATTGGCAAGTACGATTGCCATAAATACTGTACAACATTATTTGGAAATCCATCCAGATTCAACTATCAAGCATATTGTTTTCAATGTATTTTCAGATGAAGATAAAGAAATTTATGAGAAAAATTTACAAAGCTTCTCAGTGGATTCATCCCGAATTTCGCTGAAGGCAGATGACACTATTAATCACAATTTAAATAAGGCACATTCATGGTTGCAAGAAGCAGACTGCTTAATTATCAGTGCCGGTGCTGGACTTTCGGCAAGCGAAGGTCTCGACTACACATCCAAGGAGCTTTTCCAAAGAGAATATAAGCCGTTTCTCAAGTATGGAATCACATCTTTGTATGGCACAATTGGGTATCCTTGGCCAACAAAGCTAGATTTTTGGAATTTCTTTGTTTATCATTATATCAATCTTTACAAAAAATGGGGAAAGACTGATACTTATCAACGACTTTTGAATCTTTCGTTGCGATTTGAAGATTCGTTTGTTATTACATCCAATGCAGATGGGTTTTTCGTTAAAAATGGGTTTGGCAAAGATAGAGTTTTAACGGTTCAGGGAAACTACGCAAATATCCAGTGCCTGAAAAACTGTCGTTCTGATGCTTATAGATCAATGGAAGAAATGGTTGATAAATATCCACTAACAGCCAAAGATCAGATTCCAAGATGCGAGTATTGTGGGTCTGAAATGACAGTGTTCTTGCGAATGGGGGACTATTTTAATCCAGCAATAGTGAAAAACCAAAGGAAAAATTACAATGAGTTGATTAGTGGAATTGTTAGAACCAACCAAAAAGCTGTCATATTGGAGTTGGGAGTAGGATTGAATACTCCAAGTGTACTTAGATGGCCAAATGAGGATAAGGTGGAGAGGTATCCTGAAAACTTTAAATTAATAAGAGTTGGAACGGGTCCCTCTAGCACAGCTCCTTTGGACGATATAGAAAACACAGTAGTTATAAATGGTGATATCAAAAAAGTAGTTCAGTTATTGAATAAGTAATTACATAGAGAATAGATACTTGTATGATATTTCTATTTCAAAGGATTGGATATCCGTGTAACGGAGGTTTCAGTTATTGGTAGAGAAAACCGGAAAAAAAAAAGAAATCTGTTTCGGCTCGTATAGCCATCATCATCCAAGGCTGAAAAAAAAAAATGAGAACTAAATTTTTCACAACACACCACCAACTTATACTCATCACCAACAACAATAACCAATGTCCGCAGACGAAGTTAACATTGACACTGCTTCATTAGAAGAGTTAAGAGACATCCTCATTAACAAAACAGGAAATACCAAATTGGCTAACAGATTTAGAGCTTTATTTAACTTAAAGTCAGTTGGAAGTGAAGATTCAGATAAAGAAAGGGCACACAAAGCAATCAAATACATTGCTGAATGTTTCAACGATGATTCTGAATTATTGAAGCATGAAGTTGCTTACGTTTTAGGTCAAACTAAGGATTTATATGCTGCCCCATATTTACGTGAAGTATTAGAAAACGACAACCAGCAATGTATGGTTAGACATGAAGCAGCCGAAGCTCTTGGTGCTCTTGGTGATAAAGAGTCTTTACCATTGTTGGAGAAATATTTTAAGGAAGATCCTTTATTGGAAATCAGACAAACTTGTGAGTTGGCTATTGAAAGAATACACTGGGAAAACTCAGAAAAAGCTAAAAACGAAGTTTTGGAAAAGTCATTGTACACATCGATAGATCCAGCACCACCTTTAGCCACAAATGACTCCACATCTAAAGTAGAAAAGTTGAAGGAAATCTTGAATGATCAAGACAAGCCATTGTTTGAAAGATACAGAGCAATGTTCAGATTGAGAGACATTGGTACTGACGAAGCTTGTTTGGCTTTGGCTTCTGGTTTTGATGACCCAAGTGCTTTATTCAAGCATGAAATAGCTTACGTGTTTGGTCAAATGTGTAATCCTGTTACTGTTCCTTCATTGATCAAGGTCCTAAAAGATGAATCAGAAGCCGGTATGGTGAGACATGAAGCTGCTGAGGCGTTAGGTTCAATTGCCACTGACGAATGTTTGCCAGTGTTGCAATCGTTCCTTAATGACTCCGAACCAGTGGTCAGAGACTCTGCAATTGTTGCATTAGATATGTATGAGTACGAAAACTCAAACGAACTAGAATATGCCACTGTGAAATAAACGTGCTCTAGTTTTTCCGTTTTTAGTTGTATCGTTTTAATTTTCATTTACATAAATATATACTGTCTATAAAGCACATACCCTAATTGTTAGTTCTGAAACGGTACCCACAGTTGGTGCATGTATAAAACACTGTAGCACCTTCATCTGCAGATCTTAATTGTAAAGTATGATATTGCATTTCTTCATTCCCACATTTAGGACATTTTTCTTTAATTGTTGCACCTTCGTCTAGTTCATCCTTCTTTAACGAAGTCTTCACTACGGATCTAGCCAGTTTTAATTTCGATGGGAAGGCATCGTCTGATGATTTTGTCACGACCTTTAAGTTAGCAAATCTTGATTTGGGATAAGCTGCTGAACAGACTGTACATTTTATTTCAGATGATGAGCTGTGAGAATCTAGTAAATTACCACAATAGTTACAAAATATTAAAGATCCAACTACCGACATGTTTAGTGGTTATAACAGAATGATATGTGTTATTATCAAAGATGATTGATGTGGTGGACTACTATCTGAATTTTTTTTTTTTTTTCATTTTTTGGTTTATTTGTTTGTCTACGCTCGATGAGGTGAAACTTGGTAATTTAGTTATATGCCAACTAGACCAACAGGCACTGATTGAATACGATTTGTTTGACCAAAAACTCTACAAAGAATAATCCTATATGAACTACCCAGAAGAAGACTACGTAATAAAACAGTTTAAACACGATTGAATTCAAGAATTTCGATATCAGAGTTAGAGCTGCTTCTGTTTGTTGTGTAGAGAATCTCTGATTGCTCTCAAAACTCGCTGAATTTGGTACGACTCCAAACCTACAATGAACACCTGCATTACACAATTCATCCACTCCTTCGGGATAACCAAGAACATGTCACAGTTTTGGCACCCTAACAATTTTTCTTCAGCGATAGATACTTTGTGTGTAGAACATTCAAGAAGCCAAAACGCCAACAGAGAAAGAGGAAAAAAAAAAATTCACGAAAAAGTAAATCTTACCAAAAAAAAAATCTTCACTTCAACATTCTCTAACTACTTCTACATACCCAAGTAGCAAACAATTTTCACATCTCATTTATAGACAATATGGCTCGTGCACCACAGGGAATGCCCGATTTAAGTAATGCGATTGTTGCTCAAGATGAAATGGGTAGACCATTCATTATAGTGAGAGATCAAGGTAAAAAAGAAAGAAAACATGGGATTGAAGCTACAAGATCACATATTCTTGCAGCCAGATCAGTGGCATCTATTGTTAAGACATCATTGGGCCCCAGAGGTCTTGATAAGATCTTGATTAGTCCAGATGGTGAGATCACTATTACAAATGACGGTGCTACAATCTTATCGCAAATGGATTTGGAAAACCAAATTGCCAAGTTGTTAGTCGAGTTATCCAGATCACAAGACGATGAGATTGGAGATGGTACCACTGGGGTTGTTGTATTAGCAAGTGCATTATTGGATCAAGCTTTAGAATTGATTGATAAAGGCATTCACCCAATTAAGATTGCCAATGGATTCGACGAGGCATGCAGAATTGCCGTTGAACATTTGAACACCGTGGCTGATAACATATTAATAGATGACAAGGAAAATCTTTTAAGAGCAGCAAAAACATCTCTTGGGTCTAAAATAGTTTCCAAAGCCCACGACCATTTTGCGAAGATGGCTGTTGACGCTGTTTTGGAAGTTGCCGATTTGGATAGAAAGGATGTCGATTTTGAATTAATCAAAATGGAGAAGAAAGTAGGTGGATCAATTGAAGACTCTTCTTTAATTAAAGGGGTTTTATTGGATAAAGACTTTTCTCACCCACAGATGCCAAAAGAAGTAAGAGACTGCAAAATCGCTATTTTGACATGTCCGTTTGAACCACCTAAGCCAAAAACCAAGCACAAGTTGGATATTTCTACCGTAGAGGAATTCAAGGTCTTGCAAGAATACGAGCAAAAAAAATTCCAGGAAATGATAGATGCAGTGAAGCAATCAGGGGCAAATGTTGTTGCTTGTCAATGGGGGTTCGATGATGAAGCCAACCACTTGCTTTTAGCCAACGGATTAAACGCCATAAGATGGATTGGTGGTTCTGAACTAGAATTATTGGCTATTGCTACAAACGGTCGTATTGTTCCTCGTTTTGAGGATTTAACTCCTGACAAGTTAGGTACTGCTGGTGTCATTAGGGAATTGGAGTTTGGAACTACAAAGGATCGTATGTTGGTTATTGAGGAATGCTCGAACACAAAAGCCGTGACTTGCTTTATCAGGGGATCAAACGAAATGATTGCTGCCGAAGGTATCAGAGCATTACACGATTCTCTTTGTGTTGTTCGTAATTTGGTAAGAGACAGCAGAGTCGTTTACGGTGGAGGTGCTGCCGAATTGACATGTTCATTGGCAGTTTCTGAAGCTGCAGACAGACAAAAGGGTATTGATCAGTATGCTTTTAGAGCATTTGCTACAGCTTTAGATACCATTCCTATGACATTGGCCGAAAATTCTGGGTTGGATCCAATTGAAACTTTGTCAGCTTTGAAATCCAAGCAAGTTAACGAAAACTCATCACATTTAGGTGTTGACTGTCTCGGTAAGGGAACTAATGATATGAAAGAATTATTTGTTATTGATCCATTGATCGGAAAGAGACAACAATTGTTATTGGCCACCCAATTAACGAGAATGATTTTAAAAATAAATGATGTTATCATTAGTGGAAAGGATGAGTATTAGTTTGATTATTCTTATTTCCATAGATCTGCGTATTATGTGTATAAAGTATTTAGTCAATTAATATTCGTTATCGGTATAGTGTTTTGGAAGTTAATTGGATGTTTAAAGCTGGTCGTGCTTGTATGCCATGTTGAGAATTCTTGGGGCTATACAGGCAAAGCAGAAAAAAAGAGAGGTCTAGTAGTAGGTGGTGGAAATCTCGAAAAAAAAAAACCTTGAGAAATCAGCAATCACAATCAGTTGAAACTGAGGACTTCAACAAAAAACAAACATACAATTGTCAATTAATTATATCATATCGATTGAATTTTTTTTATTTTACATTTTTTAAAATATTTACGGAATAAAGCAAGGTTTAGTTTTGTATATATAGCAATGAGTATGAACACACCCGCAGTTGTCATGGACAACGGTACTGGATTGACAAAATTAGGATTTGCCGGAAACGATTCTCCTTCATTTGTTTTCCCAACAGCAATTGCAACTTCCTCTGCATCATCAAAAGCAGGAAAAGGACCACGTGGATCTAGCTTGGCGTCAAAGAGAGGTTTGGAAGATTTGGACTTTTACATTGGTGACGAAGCATTGGAAGCAGCAAGTGGCTCCCAATATGGTTTACATTATCCAATCAAGCACGGACAAATTGAAGATTGGGATCAAATGGAACGGTTTTGGGAAAGTTCAATTTTCAAGTACTTGAGATGTGAACCGGAAGATCATTATTTTTTATTAACCGAACCGCCATTGAACCCTCCTGAAAATCGTGAAAGCACTGCCGAAATTATGTTTGAATCTTTCAATTGTGCTGGGTTATACATTGCCGTGCAAGCAGTTTTAGCATTGGCTGCTTCGTGGACTTCACCAAAGGTTCAAGATAGATCGTTAAGTGGTACCGTTATCGATTCTGGTGATGGTGTGACCCATGTTATTCCTGTTGCCGAAGGGTATGTGATTGGTGCTGCCATTAAGAACATCCCACTCGCAGGTAGAGATATCACTTTGTTTATTCAACAATTACTAAGAGATCGTGGTGAAGCCGACACAAGTTTACAAACGGCAGAAAAGATAAAACAAGAGTTTTGTTATGTCTGTCCAGATATTGTACAAGAGTTTAGCAGATTCGATCAGTATCCACAAGAAAAGTTTGCTCAATACATGGTTGAGTACACAGATAAGAACAAAAGAAATACCGTTGATGTTGGATATGAAAGATTCTTAGCTCCAGAGATTTTTTTCAACCCCGAAATTTGTTCTTCTGATTTTTTGACTCCATTACCTACCGTTGTGGACCAAGTGATTCAAGCATCCCCAATAGATGTTCGTAAAAAGTTGTACAAAAATATTGTTTTGTCTGGGGGATCAACTATGTTCAAGGATTTCGGTAAGAGATTACAGAGAGATTTGAAGAGCATAGTCTCCGAGAGAATTCAACTTAGTGAAAGGTTAAGTGGGCTGCAAAGTACTGGTGTTGATGTTCAAGTAATCTCTCATAAAAAACAAAGAAACGCAGTTTGGTTTGGTGGTTCTCTTTTAGCTCAGACATCAGAATTTAAGAGTTATTGCTACACGAAGAGCGACTATGATGAATATGGGCCAAGCATTGTTAGAAACTTCTCTTTGTTTTCAGTACCTTAAATATTTGTATAGTTTATTAAACAGAGTAGTACAGTACGATAAAAATTGCTTAGATTGGAGTTGTCGTGCGTAGAATAAAAAACATTCTCTTAGTTGTTGAGTGGTTTTTTTTTTCACTTACTCAATCAATCAGTTGGGGAAATATGAGTGATGATAATTAGTAACGAAAAAAAAAATGTATCACCGCTAGTAGATAATATTTCTAACTTTGATAGTAACATTAACGAAGAAAAACAAATCATTAATCAATGTCAGCATCAGCATCTACATCAGCACAACTACAAGTGGTTGATGGTGTTGCTCTAACAGAGATTTTCAAAGGACTTACTTCGACGTCGGAAGAAGAGAGATCAAAATACGCAGAAGAACTACACAACTACCTATCTTCAATTGCACGAGATTTGTCCTCAGAACAATTTAACAGATATAACAACGACATCAACAAGACAATATTTGACTTATTACATGGTGAAAAAACCTCTGAGATATTAGGTGGTATAGCTGCCTTAAATGCATTGATTGAATTTGATTCTGGAGTGGGAAAAGAAAATGCAGGGAAAACAGCAAGATTTTCAAATTATCTTGGTTCTTTGATATTGTCTAATGACTTGGTCATTATGAAACAAGCTATTCGTACTTTGGGTAAGTTAGCCACGTTAGGTGGAAATCTCACTGGTGATTTTGTTGATTTTGAGGCCAAAAGAGCTATTGAATGGCTTCAAAGCGATAGCAAACAACACGAGAATAGAAGACATGCAGCCATATTGATTATTACATCTCTTGCGGATAATGCATCTACTTTATTGTATCCCTTGATTAATCAAGTCTTGGAGAATTTGTGGACACCCTTGAGAGACCATAAGTTGATTGTTCGTGAGGATGCCGCCATAGCGCTTGAAAAATGTATGCATATAATTTATGATCGAGACGTCAATGCACGTTCATTTTGGATTAAACGAATGATTGAGCTGGCATCAAAGTTACTTAATGAGAATGACGCCGCCGATGGAGCTGATTCGAACTCTTCATACAACATTACATTTAGCGGACAATCTACTGAAAACATACATGGATCCTTATTGACGTACCGTGAGTTACTTAAGTATTATAAAGACCCATTTATTGTATCGCGATTTGAACAGATTTATGAAAATACATATTTGTACAAAAACCACAAAGTTGCCATCATAAGACAGGAATTAACGAACATATTTCCTTTGTTGTGCAAGGTGAATACAGAATTGTTTGTTGAAAAGTACTTGCACAGAACATTATACTATTATTTGTCACAGTTGAAGAAATACAAGTCCCAGAATAACGAGACTGCAAATACCGATAAGAGTGCCATATTTAAAAGCATAGGGTTGATCGCTTTGGAGGTTGGCAATCAGATGGCGACTTATTTAGATGCAATATTGGATAATATTAGAGAGGGATTATCGTATACCTCTAATGCAGGGGTACAGCTGATTTTGGCCAAAGCGGCATCGAATGAATCTCCAAACATCAGTACGACTAACATTGCATCTTTAGCGTCCGGCTCTAAGTACACAGCGAGCAGAAAGGAGACTGAACCTGCTATATTTGATTGTATCAGTAAATTATCCATAGCAGTAGGGCCTGCTTTGACAAAACACTTGCAAAGAGATATATTGGATATGATGTTCGCAAACTGTTCATTATCAAAGCACATGCAAGATGTACTCCAAGTTTTGATAGAAAATATACCAACTTTAACAAACTTGATCAACGAAAAACTATTAAATTTGCTTAGCTTAGTTTTATCAGGCAAGGGATTCCAACCACCGGGATCACCATTTGGAACCATAAAGGTAAATGCCTCGCTTGCCAGGGATTGCCGATTAATTATGATATCTAGAGACACGGGGATGAGTATCAACACTATTTTGATGAATCAGGAGAGGTATGAAAAACTTGATAGTAAGATATTGATTCAAGCATTAGAAATGTTGGCATTTTTTAAATTTGAAAATTATCAGTTAAATGAGTTTGTCAGGTACTGCACTATCACATACCTTGAACATAATAATGCCAAAGTGCGTCTTACTGCAACTGTTACGTCGTGTCAAATATTTGTTAAAGATCCAATATGTCAACAAGTCAGCGTAAATGCGTTGAATACTGTGAATGAAGTTTTGGGCAAATTGGTGTCAATTTCCATTACAGACCCGGCTCCTGAAATCAGATTAGCAGGTTTGAATTGCTTGATAAAGGCTGGAAACTTTGATCCACAATTATCACAAGCAAACAATGTAAGGTTATTGTTCATTGCGTTGAATGATGAAGTTTTTGGTGTTAGAAAAGTGGCTATACAGATATTGGGGAGATTATCGTGCATTAATCCAGCATATATTGTTCCATCCTTAAGAAAGACCCTTATTCAACTATTATCCAAATTGGAGTATTCTACCACCAGTAGAAAAAAGGAGGAAAGCGCCATTTTGTTGTCTTTACTTATTAGCAACTCGAAGGAATTAACTAGACCTTATGTGAAGCCTATAGTTGATGCTTTGCTTCCCAAGGCTAAGGATTTGAGCTCTTCTGTGGCTTCTAGTGCAATAAAATGTTTGGGAGAGTTGTCGGTTGTCGGAGGTGAAGATCTCAAACCATTTATCCCGGACTTGATGCCGTTGATCCTAGATACTTTTCAAGATCAGAGCTCATCTTATAAACGGGATGCGGCCTTGAGAACCTTGGGCCAACTAGCATTTTCCTCAGGATACGTCATTCAACCTTTACTTGATTATCCTCAGTTGTTAGGGATGTTAGTAGCAATCCTAAAACTGGAAACGTCTCCAGATATCAAAAGAGAAACAGTCCGATTGTTAGGCATTTTAGGGGCTCTTGATCCTTACAAACATAGGGAAGTCGAACAAAACTCAAAGAATATACCAGTTGAGCAAAATGCGCCCCCTGTGGATGTCGCGTTGTTAATGCAAGGAATGTCACCTTCCAACGAAGAGTACTACCCTAAAGTGGCAATCACCAACTTGATGAAAATTTTAAAAGATCCTTCCTTAAGTATCCACCACACAAAGGTTATTCAGGCTGTAATGTACATTTTTCAAACATTGGGCTTGAGATGTGTAGCATTCTTGCCGCAAATCATTCCAGGGATTATTAATGTCATGCATACTTGTCAACTATCAATGTTAAAATTTTATTTTCAACAGCTAGGAGATATTGTTTTGATTGTCAAACAGCATATTCGGCCATTTTTAGATGATATTTTCAAAGTCATTAAGGAGTTCTTTAACGCTGGTTCTCAGTTGAATATTCAAGTGACAATAATTAATGTGATTCAATCTGTGTCACGCGCTTTGGATGGGGAATTTAAAATGTATTTACCCGAAGTCTTGACACTAATGATTGGGGTTTTTGAAGAAGATAAATCTGCAAAACGCTCACCATCATTGCATGTTTTGAAAAGCTTTGTTGTTTTTGGCAGTAACATTGAAGAATTTGTGGATATAATTGTGCCACATATCGTTAAGTTATTTGAAACAGGACCCGTTGAATTGCGTAGAGCAGCAATCGAGACTATAGGAAGACTCTCGAAAAATATTATGTTGAATGATATGGCATCCAGAATAATCCATCCAATTTTAAGAATTCTTGGTCAAGGGAACATTGACCTTCGTGAGTCATGTATAAATACTTTGACGTACATGTTGGTTCAGTTGGGTCCTGAGTTTACTGTTTTTATCCCCGTGATCAAAAAGACTTTGTTGCAAAAAAACATACACGCAATTAAGTTTGAGCAATTGGTTGGAAAATTGATTGGTGGAGACCCGTTACCACTACACTTGGATATTTACAAAGATTATGACTATAGTCTTTATGATATTGCTGATACGGATATGCCATCTAAAAAATTACCTGTAAATCAAGCATCTTTAAAGGCAGCCTGGGATGCAAGTCAACGAAGAACTAAGGAAGATTGGCAAGAGTGGATTGGTAGATTGAGTAAGGAACTCTTGCTTCAAAGTCCTTCTCATGCTATCAGAGCTTGTGCCGGGTTGGCATCGGATTATTACCCACTTGCAAAAGACCTTTTTAATGCTAGTTTTGCTAGTTGCTGGAGTGAGTTATATTCTCAGCACAAGGAAGAATTAGTGGAATCATTTTGTATTGCACTTTCATCACCAAGTAATCCTCCGGAAATACATCAAACTATATTGAATCTTGCTGAGTTTATGGAGCATGATGATAAACCACTTCCGATGTCAATTTCTACATTGGGGCAATATGCACAACGTGCCCATGCGTTTGCCAAGGCATTGCATTATAAGGAGTTGGAGTTTTATGATCAACCCACAACGCCTACAATCGAGTCATTGATCAGTATTAATAATCAATTGCAACAATCGGATGCTGCCATAGGTATTTTGAAACATGCTCAGTTGCACCATGATTTGCAATTGAAGGAAACTTGGTATGAAAAATTGCAACGTTGGGACGATGCTTTGAAAGCATACAATGAAAGAGAAAAAATTGAACCCGAGAATATGGAGATTACTATTGGTAAAATGAGGTGTCTACATGCTTTAGGTGAGTGGGAGCAACTATCCGAACTAGCTCGAAGCAAATGGGATAATTCATCTAGCGAAATCAAAAGAAGTGTTGCACCGCTTGCAGCTGCAGCTGCTTGGGGTTTGAGTCAATGGGACAGAATGGATGCATGTATTAAAGTCATGAAGGCTGAATCACCCGATAAAGCGTTTTTCAATGCTATCTTAAGTCTTCACAGAAATAACTTTGACGATGCTTCGGTGCACATTTTGAAAGCAAGAGATTTGCTTGTGACAGAAATCACTGCTTTGGTGAGTGAAAGTTACAACAGAGCTTATGGAGTTGTTGTCCGTGTTCAAATGCTTGCAGAGTTGGAGGAAATTATCAAATACAAATGTTTGCCGCTGGGATCTGAAAAGCGAGCTGTGATGCGCAAGACTTGGAATACAAGATTATTGGGATGCCAACGAAACGTAGATATATGGCAAAGAATGTTGAAGGTCAGAGCGTTGGTGATCAAACCAAAACAAGATATGGATATGTGGATTAAATTTGCTAATTTGTGCAGAAAGTCAGGAAGATTGAATTTAGCAGAGAAATCCTTGAATTTGTTGTTGGAAGAAGGATCTCCAGAAAATCCATCAAGAGCTCCCCCTCAAGTCGTTTACGCCCAATTGAAGTATATGTGGGCCAAGGGCCAGAGGCCAGAAGCTTTACGTCATTTAGTAGATTTCACTACTAGAATGTCCCAAGATCTAGGGTTGAATCCAAATGATTTAATTACTCAACCGTTACCATCGGAGGGTCCTGGTATCCCAAAACATGTTGAAGAATACACTAAATTGTTGGCAAGGTGTTTCTTGAAGCAAGGTGAATGGCAGATTGCATTGAATAGCAATTGGAGATCAGAGACTTCAGAGATTATTTTGGGTGCATATTTGTTGGCCACCCATTTTGACAATAAGTGGTATAAGGCTTGGCATAATTGGGCATTGGCAAACTTTGAGGTTATATCATTGTACACTAGTCAAAACACATCTGCCAATAATAAGATAGAGATTTTACAGGACGAGCGCAATGGATCTACGGAGGATGGCCATTCGGAATTGAAAAGAGCTGAGCAGCAGAAACAACAACAGCAACAAGCTAATATTATACCAATCGAAGCTGTTCAAAGACATGTCATACCATCTATCAAAGGATTCTTTCATTCTATTGCTTTATCCAATTCAAACTCTCTTCAGGATATGTTAAGATTACTTACATTGTGGTTCAAGTTTGGTGGAATTCCTGAGGCAGCCAAGGCCATGACAGAAGGGTTCAATATGGTAAAAATTGATAACTGGTTGGAAGTAGTGCCACAATTGATTTCTCGAATTCACCAACCTAATGAAATAGTGAGTCGCTCCTTATTTGCGTTATTGACTGATTTGGGCAAAGCTCACCCACAAGCATTGGTTTATCCTTTGACAGTTGCTATTACTTCCGAATCAACGAGCCGTAAAAAGGCAGCTCAATCCATTATTGAAAAAATGCGAGTACATTCTCCTAGCTTGGTGGATCAAGCAGAATTAGTGAGTCGAGAACTCATCCGAGTTGCAGTTTTATGGCACGAACAATGGCACGATGCTTTGGAAGATGCTAGCAGGTTTTTCTTTGGTGAACACAACACAGAAAAGATGTTTGAAACATTGGAACCATTACATCAAATGTTGCAAAAGGGACCAGAAACGATGAGGGAACAAGCCTTTGCAAATGCTTTTGGCAGGGAGTTGACAGATGCATACGAGTGGGTACTCAACTTTAGAAGAACTAAAGACATAACCAATTTGAATCAAGCATGGGATATATACTACAATGTCTTTAGAAGAGTAAGCAAACAGGTGCAGCTGTTAGCTAGTCTTGAGTTGCAGTATGTATCTCCGGACTTAAAGCATGCTCAAGATTTGGAATTGGCTGTACCAGGTACTTACCAAGCAGGCAAACCTGTGATCAGAATAATCAAATTTGATCCTACTTTTTCGATTATTTCATCTAAACAAAGACCGAGAAAATTATCGTGCAGAGGAAGTGATGGTAAAGACTACCAATATGCGTTGAAAGGACATGAAGATATCAGACAAGATAACTTAGTGATGCAATTGTTTGGTTTGGTTAATACGTTGTTGGTAAATGATCCGGAATGTTTCAAGAGACATTTGGATATACAACAATATCCTGCTATTCCATTATCACCAAAAGTGGGATTGCTTGGTTGGGTTCCAAATAGTGACACTTTCCATGTATTGATCAAAGGCTATCGCGAATCAAGAAGTATAATGTTGAATATTGAACACAGGCTTTTGTTGCAAATGGCACCTGATTATGATTTCTTGACATTATTGCAAAAAGTTGAAGTGTTCACAAGTGCAATGGATAATTGTAAGGGACAGGATTTGTACAAAGTGTTATGGCTCAAATCTAAATCATCCGAGGCGTGGTTGGACCGTAGAACAACATACACGAGATCATTAGCTGTAATGTCTATGGTTGGGTATATATTAGGTTTGGGGGATAGGCACCCATCAAATTTGATGTTGGACCGTATTACTGGGAAAGTCATCCATATTGATTTCGGAGACTGTTTTGAAGCAGCAATATTACGTGAGAAGTATCCAGAGAGAGTTCCGTTTAGATTGACGAGAATGCTTAATTATGCCATGGAAGTTAGTGGAATAGAGGGCTCGTTCAGAATCACATGTGAACATGTTATGAGGGTGTTGCGTGATAATAAAGAGTCTTTAATGGCAATATTAGAGGCCTTTGCTTACGATCCCTTGATAAATTGGGGGTTTGATTTCCCAACAAAGGCGTTGGCTGAATCAACGGGTATACGTGTTCCACAAGTCAACACTGCAGAATTATTACGCAGAGGACAGATTGACGAAAAAGAAGCTGTAAGATTGCAAAAGCAAAATGAATTGGAAATAAGAAACGCTAGAGCTGCATTAGTGTTGAAACGTATTACCGATAAGTTAACTGGTAACGATATCAAACGGTTGAGAGGATTAGATGTGCCTACTCAAGTCGATAAATTGATTCAACAAGCCACCAGTGTTGAGAATTTGTGTCAGCATTACATTGGTTGGTGTTCGTTTTGGTAGGTTGAGTATCGTCATGTGTCGTTAAGTATGGTATGTGTAACTATTTTATAAAGGGAAATATAAAGAATTGATATATTATTGTTGTAAGAGCTATTGCCATAGTTTAAACTGGCTGAAAAATTTGGGCAGATTTGGAAGGAAATTTCACCCAAAAAAAAATTGAACAGATAGAGAATAGAAAATGATAAACTTTCAAGACCCCATTATGCTTGGTAGCTAGTCAAACATTATCAACATAACTCCCGAACGCATAGTATACAGAATAATAGGATACGTCTTTTGAGCTAGCAAAGAGAAAATAAAATTCAATTTACTTACTGCGGACGTTTAGGTAACATCTAATAAACACATTTAAGTCATATGTAATATAACGGTGGTATAACCTTAACAAGAATAAACTAGGTCAGAAGTTCTCTATAGCGTCTGAAATATATGTAACAAGATAATGGTTGCGCCAGACACCTTCATCAACTTCATTACCCTGACGGTCAAGTCATTTTCTACTAACCAGTTTCCCCATGAACTTACAAAAAGGAATCCTCCGAAAAAGACTCAACTTCTCATAAAAGAAAACCAGTCAACAGAAGGGCCGAATCGTTGAATATAACGCGAGATTTCATCATGTAAGTATAAAACTTGGAAGGTCATACGAAGAAGAGAAAAGAAAAAGGGAAAAAAAACTGTAAAAAAAATTTCTGGCTTCTTCTAGTTCTATTTATACACTCTAATAGTCGTGCGCGCATGTCCAAGAGCATCTCATCTGAGAATTTGATGTGTAAGTAGATTTTTTTTCTTCAGAAGTCAATCCAGTACGAAAACCCTAACCTTCTTCTAGCTCATTTAAAATCAAACAATATCATGGCTCCTAAAAGAAAATCAGTAAAAGGTGGTGTTGAACCTAAGAATAAAAAAGTGAAGACTGCAATCCACCAAAAAGAACCCAATACTTTATTGTCTTTGGAGGAACTAACCAACTTGAGTAAAGAAATTGACGAATCACTTAAATTTAACAACTTGGTTCCATTATTAGAACAATTCAAATTGATAAAAACAAAATTGATTGAAAGTATAGACCCTGATGTTGAAAGTACGGCCCGTAAACTATCACTTTTGCTTTACAGAAACTTTAATAAAATTAATGATGAAATAATCTCGAATGGTAACGGTGTTAAATCTTCCGCTTCCGAGGATAAAAAAATGATTATTAAGTGGTTACTGGAAAAATATACAACTTTCAAAGACATTATCTATGGATTTATTGAAGACAAATTGGCTGGTTCGACTTCCTTGCAGTTGGATTTGCTTGACATCATTTTGAATTTCATTAGATTAGAAAGTCAACGAAAGTCGTCAACATCACAAGTGGTATTTTTCCCTACCCAATCTTACAAGTCATTAACTGAGAGCATTTTGAATAGCAAAAATGGGGAAATTCTGTTTGATGGGACTACCGATAATTTTATAGTTTTAGAATTTCTTGATAAATTTCAAAAGTACTGGGATTTACAATTCTATTTTTTCAACAATTTGTCAGAAGTGTTGAATGAATGGAAGCAAGAAAAGTCTGAAAAAGATTTGCAACTTATTTTTGCCAATTTTTTAACTGTTTTACGAAAGGGTTTGTTATTCAACGAAAAGACATTAGAAGAAGAGCCACTTTGGATTGCACCCAACAAGGAAGGTAAATTACCGTCTTCATTGTATAAGCATACTTTGTTCAAGTCACAATTTCAAAAATCAGTAATTGCCATGCTTTCATATCCTTTGTTACAAGAACAATACAAGTCGGTATTGATGATATTACACAAGAGAATAATACCATATATGTCCCAACCGCAATCATTGATGGATTTTTTGACTGATTGTTATGATCTTACTGATGATTTGATTGTTCCTATACTAGCATTAAATTCATTGTACGAGTTGATGAAAAATTATAATTTAGAGTACCCAGACTTTTATTCCAAGTTGTATTCGTTGTTGACGCCAGAGCTTTTATATACAAAGTACCGTTCAAGGTTTTTCCGTTTATGTGATTTGTTTTTGAGCTCAACTCACCTATCAGCCAATTTAGTTGCGTCGTTTATTAAAAAATTAGCCAGAATATCGTTGGCTGCAAGTGCTTCAGGGGTTGTTATCATCATACCATTTATATACAATTTATTAAAAAGACACCCCACATGTATGATCATGTTGCACAAGGAAGATACTGAATCTGGTTACCAAGATCCATTCAACAGTGAAGAAAAAAATCCTTTACATACTGAAGCCATCAAATCATCACTATGGGAGTTGGATACCTTAATGACACATTACCACCCGAACGTTGCAACTTTGGCTAAAATATTTGGTGAACCTTTTAGGAAGCCTAGTTACAACATGGAGGATTTCTTAGATTGGAGCTACAATTCGTTGTTACAAAGCGAGTACGATAGAAAATTCAAAGATAAAAACTCAGCTTTAGAATTTGAAGAGTTTGACAAAGTACTTGATACTTCAAATAGTGACAGCAAAAGTCTGTTGTTAGAAGGGTGGACTTTAGTTTAGTTTGCAGTGTGTGTAGAAGTGTATTTATGCCAGAAGTCTGACATTCTTAGAACTAATTACCGTAAGAAATCAAGAGAGATGATTGGTAACAACACGACTGGAGTGTAGAGCCCAATAATTGACAAGAAACACACACGTACATTCAATTTGTCTCTTTTGGGAAATCTAATGAGACACGTCTTGGGATGAGAAAAAAAAAAAGCAAAAAGAGAATTTTCTACTTTTCCTGAACATGAGAGCTTCCCATATCTATATCGACTATTTTTCTAAATCCCAAACTTCCTTTTTTTTTTCGTTTTTCTTTTTGTTTACTTTTCTTTATACTATTCAAACACTTTAAATAATAATGGATGAACGATTTTTGAATCCACCACCTACAGCTGATCAAGATGATACTAATCAGCCACTTGATGCCATCTTTGGTGATAGAGTGAGAAGATTTCAAGAGTTTTTAGATAGAATTGATTCTAATACAGGTATAGATTACAGATCTATTATCAAAGATATGTTGATCAAGAATAAGTTTAGATTGAGTGTTTCAATTGATGAAATAAGAGAGTTTGACAGAGAATTTTGGTTGGGGTTGCTCAACCAGCCAGCTGACTATTTACCAGCTTGTGAAAGGGCTTTGAGAGACACAGTTTTAGCTATTTACGACCCACAGGATCCAAGTTTCCCACATGACAGTTATGACCCTAACCAGCAATACTATTTATCATTCAAGGGAGCATTTGGGGGACATTCGCTTACTCCTAGATCGATTGATTCCAGCTATCTTTCCAAAATGGTTTCTATTGAAGGTATTGTGACTAGAGCTTCATTAGTTAGACCAAAGGTTATTAGATCGGTTCATTATGCTGAAAAAACTGGTAGATTTTATGCACGTGAATACCGAGACCAAACAACATCCTTTGATGCAATTGCTACTCCGGCTATATATCCAACTGAAGATATGGAAGGTAATAAATTAACCACAGAGTATGGTTATTCGACATATAGAGATTACCAGAAGATCTCTGTACAAGAAATGCCTGAAACAGCTCCTCCAGGTCAATTGCCAAGATCGGTTGACGTTATTTTGGATGATGATTTGGTGGATTTGACAAAACCCGGTGATCGTGTACAAATTGTTGGTGTTTATCGTGCCTTAGGAGGTGCTGCAAACAATAGTTCTTCTTTCAAAACGGTTATCTTAAGTAATTCTGTTTACTTGTTACATGCCAGATCAACAGGGGTTGCTTCACAAGAAAAGTTAACTGATCAAGATATTAGAAATATAAATAAACTTGCAAAGGATAGAAAGATTTTTGATATTTTATCCCGTTCTTTGGCCCCTTCAATTTATGGGTTTGACTATATTAAGAAAGCTGTTTTACTTATGATGATGGGAGGTGTTGAAAAAAATTTAGATAATGGTACACATTTGAGAGGTGACATTAACATTTTGATGGTGGGTGACCCATCCACTGCCAAATCTCAAGTATTACGGTTTGTGTTGAACACTGCTTCGTTAGCTATTGCCACTACTGGTAGAGGATCGTCAGGTGTAGGTTTAACAGCTGCTGTTACTACCGACAAGGAAACAGGAGAAAGAAGATTGGAGGCTGGTGCAATGGTATTGGCTGACAGAGGTATTGTTTGTATTGATGAATTTGATAAAATGTCAGATATCGACCGAGTGGCCATTCACGAAGTTATGGAACAACAAACTGTCACTATTGCTAAAGCTGGTATTCACACCTCATTGAATGCTCGTTGTTCTGTTATTGCTGCCGCAAATCCGGTTTTTGGACAGTACGATGTCCATAAAGATCCACATAAAAATATTGCCTTGCCCGATTCATTATTGTCTCGTTTTGATTTGCTCTTTGTTGTTACAGATGATGTCAACCCAACAAGAGACAGGGTTATTTCTGAGCATGTTTTAAGAATGCACAGGTTTGTTCCTCCTGGATTGATGGAGGGAGAGCCAATCAGAGAAAAATCAGCAGTTACATTGGCTGTCGGAGATGATGAAACCAATGAACAAGAATTATTAGAACAGCCAATGTTTGAAAAATTTAACACATTATTGCATGCTGGTATTCAAAACAAAAAGTCAAATAATATACTTTCGATTCCATTCTTGAAAAAATATGTCCAGTACGCCAAGCAAAGAGTGCAACCAGTGTTGACCAAGGGTGCATCCGACTACATTGTTACTACATATTCCTCCTTAAGAAACGATTTGATAGGCAACAACCAAAGAAATACAGCTCCAATAACTGCTAGAACTTTAGAAACTTTGATTCGTTTAGCAACAGCTCATGCAAAAGTCCGTTTATCCAAAACTGTTGATGTGAAAGATGCAAAAGTTGCCGAGGAGCTATTGAGATATGCATTATTCAAGGAAGTAGCCAAAAAGACAAAAAAGAGACAAAAAACTACAAGTATAGTGGACTCAGAAGAGGAGGAAGAGGATGAGTCTGATGCAGAAATGGAAAATTCCGATAACGAAATAATGCCCAGAGAAAGTACTAGAAGAACCAGAGCTACAGCACAAACACAGCCTCCACAACAGCAACAAGCATCTCCTTCACTAACACCCGAACCGCCACTTGGACATCGGGACGATGGAGATGACGATGGAGTTGGTGAAGAATTAGAACAATTCCATTTGTCATCATCTCAGCAACAACAGCAACAACAATATTTGCAACCATTGACTGAGAGATCATCAAGTAACATTGTATCATCTACCGCCACAAATGCAATCAGCATTGAGAGATTGAATATTTTCAAAAGAATACTAGCCCAGGTGTCACGTTCTGCATTATTTGCCAATGATCAAGCTGCGGCAAACTATCATGACGTTACTCGTGCTATCAATGAACAGATGGAACAAGAAGATATTTTCTCAGAGCAAGAGTTGAGTGCTGGATTTGAAGTGATGAGTTCTGAAAACAAGTTTTACCTAGAAAGTGATAAGATTTGGAAGATTTAACCGAACAAGGTAAAACAAAGAGGATGACTTTGTAGTTTGTGTTTTTATGTGTATGTTATAGTTTGATTTATATATCTTTTCTTCTATTATAATTGTATTATAAAATTGTGTTTTAGTTCTTGCAAGATTCTGACATATTTTTTTTTTTTCAACCTCTTCTCGAACGAGAATGAGAAAACAGTAGTGTTTGGAACCCAGTTGTCGTTCTTCTTCAACGGTTTTAGAAACATTTACAACCTGCCCATTTAACGTATTTATTGAACCCCATCGATGTATGATGCCAATAACGAGCATAGTGCAGATGATAAATTGACAGCAAGGGAATTATCACCTCAGTCGGTTCCCATAAATCTCGAAGCAAATAAAATAACCAAAAAACGTAAAAAGAAAAAGAAGAGCAGGAAGAAGAAAACCAAAAACCAGAATATTGGAGATTCAGAACTAGATAGAATAGAACAGGACACTCAAATAACACCTCAGGTTGAAAGAGATGACTTTCCTGCTCCACTACCTTACGATTATGATCCTCTAAGTTATAATCAATTTGTTTCACCATCTGACACGTCTCACGAGAACCCCAAACGGTATCGAGGTGAACTATTGACACATACAATTGATACTCTTCCTGCACCAGTCAAGAAATTTTGGAAACGAAGGTATGCACTATTTGAAAAATTTGATGAAGGAATATACCTATCATCTGAATTATGGTATAGTGTCACAGCAGAATCCATCGCCAAATATACTGCAAATTTATTCCGCGATTTGTTGCCCAATGCCACATCCGGGTTGGATCTATGTTGTGGAGGGGGAGGAAATACTATTCAATTTGCTAAAATTTTTGACAACATCGGTGCCCTTGATATAAATCCCATAAACCTATACTGCACAAAAAACAACTGCAAAGTTTATGGTGTTCAAGATAATGTTTGGACGATTGAGGCTGATTGGAACGAGGTTAGCGAATTAAAGGATGGAAACGTTAATACAGAATGGATTCCAGAGGGTATTCGTCGTTCTGAAAATGAAGAAACATTACAATTTGATTTTGTTTTCAGTTCTCCTCCTTGGGGTGGGACAAGTTATAATCGAAAGGTTTTTGACTTGAATTCAATGGAGCCATTTCCTATAACAAGAATGCTACAGCAGATAAAACGGTACACTAATAATGTCGGATTATACCTACCGCGACTGCTGAATTTGGAACAACTTCAAGAAGCAGCATTAAAAACCTTTGGAGAGGAAGGAAGATGCAGAGTTGTCCATATACGTTCTGATGGTAGGATTGTTGCAATTATAGCATTGATAGGCAAAGAGCTAATTGAAAATTTTGATAATATTTATAATGATAAAGAAGAAGATGAAGAGGAAACAAGTGACGAAAATTGTTCAAATGAAGCTCAAACTAGTGAAAACGAAGAGATCGATCGTACCTCAAACGCCGCCTACAATGAAGACAGCAACGAAGATGAGAATATGACTGAGTATAGTCATGATACAGAGCATGAACTCAACGAGGAGGGTAATAGTGGAAACGATAAGGACAGTAGTGGTGATGACATTAATAACAACCCAGAGCTGGAAACGGAAGGTAAAGACTCAACCAAGAAGGTGAGCGCAGAAGAATTGCAGAAAATTATACAAGAATACGAAAATTCAAGTAGTGCGTTTCAATATGATGAGGTTTTGGAGGACTATGAAAATGACATTGATACAGTTTAAAGCTTTCTGTGGAGACTTGTTTGCCATATAAAATTTATAGATCTGCATATAAACGATTTTGTTTGTCTTTTTTCTTGGTGTATTCTTCAATGAAGATTCAACAGTTTTTCTTTTCCCCTCGCTCTCTCTCTCTTCTTCTTCTTCTTACGATCGACTCACATTCAAAAATTCTCTTCTTATTTTTTTCCCTTTTACAAAATGTTTGTCGAATAAGACATTACACAACAACAACAACGAGACATCTTTTCCCAAAACACCATCGTCCGACATTTTGCAACAACAACATCTACTTTAAACCTATAAGTGACCCCCTTGGTTTATCGAGCTTGTAATTAGTATAAAACTTATTTGAAATTAGTCCCACTTTCCATCATGGACACAGATACGATTGCATATTTTGATAGTAAACTTGATAAAGTTACCTCACAGTTGAACATTGACAATGATAAAATTGTTGATTTACAACAAGAAATCGTTTTATTGAAACAATACATTGATTATCAAAATTCAAAAATCGAAAAGGTAACCTCTTTAATTGGTAATTTATTGGAGAAAAAGTCACAAGATGAGGCTGTTTTAAACACAATACAAGCACTTCAAGAAGATGTCGATGTTGGAGATCTTCAAAGACAAGTGGATCAATTAACATCTCATCATTCACTTGGACAATCACAACAACAACAACAACAACACCAATTACTCAACTCCCAGCATCGCCAGCAACCTCGTCAACCAAATGAGCAACAATCACTTCAACATCACCAACAGCCACATCAACAACATCAACAACAACATTTACACCAACACCAAAACCAGCATCAGCAGCAACATTCACAAAGACCTTCTCACATGCTGCAGGACATTTCCACTCAATTAGAGAGTAATATGGATCCAGCTTTACACCAGGTGGCTGTTGCAACTGCTGCTGTTCAACAAGCACAGGCTCATTCACAATCAAATGAACCACTTGGTATGGCATCTCTGTCCCAGCAAAGAGTGAGTAAACCAACCAAGAAACAATCCAGAAAAAAGTCTGATATTACAGGACTGAAAGGTGAGACCGCAGGAGCGAAATCTTCGCCTGTTCGAAAAGTGCATATCACGTTTATGCATAATCCTACAAATGTAAGAGAAATATATGATGAGTTTTTCAAAGGCTATAAAGGACAAGAGCCATTATGCGAATTGGACGAAAAGTATGGAAAAAGCGAGTGGAGAGGCGATTCAAGGTCCAAAGAATCAAAAAGATTTCAAAGAAGAAAGAAGTTGTGTGATGCCATTCAAAGAGGTATGGTAAAATACGGTAAAAATGCCGATGAAATTATTGAATACCTTGAAAGTTTCCGCAAAGACAAGTCATTGACATGGTTGATGAATGGTCATTTACCTGAGGATCTACAATCTTAAAGAAGATTCTAGTTTGTTTCGTGGTATTTTTTTATTTTGTCTTTCTTTCTTATTTTTTTGCCACTAGAACCATTAGTTTCTTTTCTGAACATATTCTTGTTTCTTGCTAATTTTTGTTCCATTACCTTCTATTGTACCGTGTCCCATCCATCTGTATTATACTAAAATTGTTTGTTTGTATGTTATAGTTTTTAATCAAATGTGTATTAATTAATGCAAATTAGTTCGGTTAATGACTCCGGAATTTGATGGCATGGTCAAAACCCAACTCTGTACGCACGTGACACTGTTTTTTCATTTTGACTGTCCAGCTTAAACGGATCGGAATTGAGAGTGGTCGTGTAAAATGCACCAGGTCTAATGAACTTGGCACCGATGCTAATACTTTTTTTTCCATAAAGTTCCATCATTTTTTTTCTTCTCACGAATATAAAAATTTTCACTTTTGCTGCCCCGAACTTCAACCATTGGGATTTTTTTTTTTTTTTACTTTCTCTTTTCGAAATATATCTTTCTTACAATTTAGATAATTTTTTATTTCTTTCACTTGAACAAGAAAGCCATTAATTCAAGAAAATGTTATCTGCTAGAAATTCATTGAAGAATATTAGTCGTCAATTTCCTAAAGCACTCACTCGTGCTCAATCCACTGCTGCCGCTCCAACCGGTCCAGTTATTGGTATTGATTTAGGTACCACCAACTCAGCTGTTGCTGTGATGGAAGGTAAGACCCCAAAGATTTTAGAAAACTCTGAAGGTGGAAGAACTACTCCATCCATTGTTGCTTTCACTAAAGATGGTGAAAGATTAGTTGGTATTCCTGCTAAACGTCAAGCTGTTGTCAACCCAAGTGACACTTTGTTTGCCACCAAACGTTTGATTGGTCGTCGTTACGAAGACCCAGAAGTCCAAAGAGATATTAACCAAGTTCCATACAAGATCGTCAAACACGGTAATGGTGATGCTTGGTTAGAAGCTAGAGGTGAACAATATTCCCCACAACAAATTGGTGGTTTCATTTTGAACAAGATGAAAGAAACTGCTGAAGCTGCTTTGAGCAAAAAAGTCAACAGTGCTGTTGTCACTTGTCCTGCCTATTTCAATGATGCTCAAAGACAAGCCACCAAGGATGCTGGTAAAATTGTTGGTTTGAATGTTTTGAGAGTCATCAATGAACCAACAGCTGCTGCCTTAGCCTATGGTTTGGAAAAGAAAGATGGTGAAGTTGTCGCCGTTTTTGATTTGGGTGGTGGTACTTTTGATGTTTCTATCTTAGATATTGGAGCTGGTGTTTTCGAAGTCAAATCTACCAATGGTGACACTCATTTGGGTGGTGAAGATTTCGATATTGCTTTGGTCAGATACATTGTTGATGCCTTCAAGAAAGAATCTGGTATCGATTTAGAAAAAGACAAGATGGCCATTCAAAGAATCAGAGAAGCTGCTGAAAAAGCCAAGATTGAATTGTCTTCTACTGTTTCAACTGAGATCAACTTGCCATTCATCACTGCCGATGCTTCTGGTCCAAAACACATTAACCAAAAAATTTCAAGAGCTCAATTCGAACAATTAGTCGAACCATTGATCAAGAAAACCATCGAACCATGTAAAAAGGCTTTGAAGGATGCTGGTTTATCCACCTCCGATGTTTCTGAAGTTATCCTTGTCGGTGGTATGTCAAGAATGCCAAAGGTTGTTGAAACTGTCAAATCTATTTTTGGTAAAGAACCATCTAAAGGTATCAACCCTGATGAAGCTGTTGCTATGGGTGCTGCCATCCAAGGTGGTATTTTAGCTGGTGAAGTTAAAGATGTTGTTTTGTTAGATGTTACCCCATTGTCTTTGGGTATTGAAACCATGGGTGGTGTTTTCGCCAGATTGATTTCTAGAAACACTACTATTCCAGCCAAGAAATCTCAAATCTTCTCTACTGCTGCTGCTGGTCAAACTTCTGTCGAAATCAGAGTGTTCCAAGGTGAAAGAGAATTAACCAGAGACAACAAATTGATTGGTAACTTTACTTTGTCTGGTATTCCACCAGCTCCAAAAGGTGTTCCACAAATTGAAGTTACTTTTGACATTGACACTGATGGTATTATTAAGGTTTCTGCTCGTGATAAGGCTACCAACAAAGATGCTTCTATTACCGTTGCTGGTTCATCTGGTTTGTCCGATGCTGAAATTGAAAAAATGGTTAACGATGCTGAAAAATTCGCTGAATCAGACAAAGCCAGAAGAGAAGCCATTGAATTTGCCAACAGAGCCGATCAATTATGTAACGATACCGAAAACTCATTGAATGAACACAAAGAAAAATTGTCTAGTGAATCAGTTCAAAAAGTCCAAGATCAAATCCAACAATTGAGAGAAATTGTCTTGAAAGCACAAGCCGGTGAAGAAGTTTCACCAGAAGAATTGAAACAAAAGACTGAAGAATTACAAAACGAAGCCATCAACCTTTTCAAAGACTTGTACAAAGACGGTGGTGAATCATCTGGTTCTTCTGAACAACCAAAGAACTAAATGTGATTAAAGATTTGTTGCTTTGCATTTTGTCCGCAATAACTGAAAGTTCAAGGAGAGGAGGTTTATTACATGAGATATTAGAGGTAGAATACTGACATTTGTCCATTTTGTATATATATAATTGTTGTTATAATCTATTCTTTTTATCCATTTTTCTGCCTTTGAATATCACATTTCCATATGTTTCGAGTATAGTATTCTTGTATATAAATTACCATTATTTAACTGAATTACGAAAAATAAAAAATATTTTTTTAAAAAATACAAAGAAACAGAAGTTTGTTAAAATTTAAACCTATCTCATTTAACTAACTATAGAACTTAGACTGTGATTCAAACCAAATGATCTTTTCAAAGGTGAACTGGGTTTTGAATTACTTCTTCTAATTACAGTACCATATGTTTTCAGCAACACATCTGAGTGTTTCCCACTACTAACAATAGAATACGTTTTCTGTAGTGAGGCAACTGATTCGTCATCTTCAACATTCTCATCATCCTCTTCTGACAGATATTCTAACATCTCGCCCAACATTGATCTTCTATTCAAAACCTTTTTGTTGAATTCTTCGTCCTCATAATTGTATTCTTTTGTCTCCAAATTAGACTCACTGGACCCAGTAGTGTATACTGACGCAGTATCCTGTTTATCAGACGACGAATAATTAGATTGACATCTGCTACTATGGCTGCAATATGAAGAAACAACTGATTTTTCACCTCTCATAGATTTAAGAGGTGCCAGTATGGAAGACTCATTATATGACGATGTCCCAACAGTTGACTCAGCAATATTGTGTCTCGTGTTTGGTTGGTTGTTAGAGGTGGCCAAAGTAGCCATAAAATTCTGAAACATATTTATTTCTTGACGTAATAGGATTCTTTTGAAAAGTACCTGCTTCAAATAACTATTCCATAATTCAGCAATTTCATACTGTCTCACTTCATTTTGTGAGTGCGAATGTACTTGATGTTGCAAATCACGTTGTTGTGCCAATGAAACATTGCGGCTGCCCATATTAATATTATTGAAACTGTTATCTAAGTGCGGAGGAGGTGCTGGGGGCTGTCTGGACAGAGGCTCGTCTATTGTCTTAACATGAGTTGTTACAGACTCGGTTAGTAATTCGCTTCGAGTATCATTAAAGTCTGGAGATGGTAAAATCAGTTTGCTTGTTTCACTAGTCGCTTTATTATCTATCATTTTCTGCATATAATCTTGTTCTTGTTGTTGAATGTACTCTGATAGATGGTTCAATTTCCCTTGTGATTCACTCCTATTATTTCCCATATAAACACTCTCTTTAGGGGCCCCAGCTAAAAACTTCAAATTGTCATCAATGGTAGCAACTTGGAAAACAGGTTGTTTCCCCAAATGTGGGTTAGTTAACGGGCTTGAAATATGATTGAAACGTGAAGACGATACACGTATGCTTTGAATTCTTTTCATATCTCTGTTCTGGGGATTCTCTCGATGTTTGCGGACCAATTTTGTCGACTTTGACCGTCTTATGCTAGCTGATCTTCTTGAGGATACTTTAAAACTATAAAACTTAAATTTAGCAACCATTCTTTGAAGACGTACTTTAAGTCTATATAACCAACTCCCCTGTTTTGATCTGATGGCATTCTTTCTTGTAAGAACTGAGGCATCGCTTGATGATGTCTGAACTCTGACATTACTAGTACGTTTCGACTTATTGTTTCTTCTTCGGAATATAGTGTTGCTCTTTTTCACATTTCTATTGACCAAGGGAACATTGTGTAATTCCTGTCTCGTGGAAAATATTGTTGCTTGAGAACCCATAGAATCGGATATCTCTCTTCGAGGTGGTATCAACTCGTCCGAGGTTCTCTTGCTATTATTCTCCTGTTGTTCGGGATTCATCACCAGCAGCCCAGCACGTTTTTTATTTGTTCCTGTTAACGGAGTCAAGCTTCTCATTATATATCTTTCGCTTTGCATTGATGGTGAAATAGTTGACAAATTATCCAATCTCTGACTAACGTATGGATTTTGTTGATCGATGATAAATTGAGAAAATCTTTTTGGTACTGGGTTGAAAACTTCGTCGTTGTTCAATTTCTTGGTGCTGTCGATTCTTTCTGTGTCAACTTGAGGAGTGGGTGATTGTGAAGGTAAATGCTCGTCTTTTCTATTACTAATATTAGTTAACGAATCTTCTTGTCTTTGCCATAAATTAAAAGTATCTTCTGGGTCACCTTGGTCCAAAAAGTAGTAAGGAAATGAAATTGGCAATGATTTGCTTGAGCCTGATTCAACCTCCAAACGGGTCAAAGAAGCTCGACTCATCGTGGGTTGCGTAGAGTTGTTAGTAGTTATTTTACTGGGTGGAGTCGAAGGAGGAAGTGGTGGGAGCGGTGGTAGGACCAAGTTTGCTGCTGGTTTTACTGGGGAATTTGATTTTGTATTTGATTTTGTATTTGATTTTGTATTTGATTTTCTATTTTTGTTCCATGATTCTTGTGTGTTGTTTTTATATTCAACAAGGGCAGTCAGTGGTAGGGCTTGTATCGTCATGTCAACAAATGATTTACGTTTTTCAGGGAATGTTAACTGTAGGTAATTAGACGATGACAAAAGATAATTGTATGTGCTGAATTTGCAAAAGAAAGTTTGTAACAGAGAGAAAACCCAAAAAAAAAAGACCATCAATATGCACACAATTAAGAATTAGAATTTTTGACGAAATGAATGTTTTCACATGTATAAATGAAACGGAAATATAATAAAAAATAGCAAAATACTAACATAAAAAGATATACACCAAGTATCTCATCACCAGCAGATACGCAGAAAGTGCAATTGATTTGATCCGATCATTGATTTTTTGAAAATTGCAAACTATCATACATGAATTTCAGAAAAAATGGCTGGTTGTAAATGGCGCTACCACTCTGCTGATCAACAAGAAAAAAAAAATCAAAAGTGCTGGAGAGCCAGCCATTTCAATTTTAATTCTATGAACTTTAAATAAAATTCAGTTTACGGTTGATATTGATCTAGTTCATTAGGGGTCTCTATCCACAGGATAGTATTTCAAAAAATCTATATTTAGAAATGATAGAAAAAATAAAAGAGAGCCGATTTTAGTTTCGTAAATCCTTTTGAAAACTCATTTTATCTATACATATTTTATTTGAAAGTATAATAAAACCAAACAATTCTTATTTTGCACCTCACAGATCATACTATTAAATTGTAGAATGTTTGTGAATGATACGTGTAAAAAAACACACACGCATACACAGAAAACAACACCTAAACCTTGGATGGTGCTAAACCAACAGCATTCTTGTCCAAGTCGTAGATGGAGTAGTACTTTCTCAAGAAGGCATCACCAACAATGGCCAAGTCACCAATTGGTTGAGGGAAATCCATTGGAGTGAACACTGAAATACATGATCCACTCACTTCCAATATGTAATCATATGGAGTCAAAGTGAAGTTGTAACCAGCAAAAGTTAAGGTCAAGTCAGGCAAAGAGTCTCTTTTAGCACAATCGACTTGGTATTGACCTGACCATGACTTGGTTGCTCCGATTTTGGCATTGATAATTTCAGCCAATGAGGATGGCAATGTAATCAAGGAAGTACCAGTATCGATGGCAGCACCTGTTTTGTGCAATTCAGCGTACTCATCGCCTAATCCAATACCTTCAAACAAAACTTCCCAGTAAGCCTTTCTTCTGATTGGCAACCAAGTGATCTTGCCTTGGAACAAGGAGGCATCGTAACCACCAAATGTAGCCAACCCACCATCGTTTTCGTCCTTGTCGGTACTACCCAAATAGAAACCAAACTGTGGTTTTTCTAACAAGCCTTGGTTAATGGCATTGTAGATTGGTGGAACAATATGGTTGACTGAAATAGTATCATAAGCCAAACCCAAAATACCATCGAATTTACCAAATGCGAATGCTAAACCTGGTTCGGAGGTAGCTTCAGCAAAATCTTGGCCAGGAATAACCAAATCCCCAATAGTCAAAACGTCTTGGGATATGTAACCTTCCATAGAACCAGAACCATATTGAATTGAGAATTCACTACCATTGACTTTGTAGGTCGAGGATGCGTCATGGTCATATTTAGCATGTAAAAAGCACGCTAATGAAGTACAATCTTGGGAAGGAACCCATAAGTTTGAGGAACCAGTATCCAAGATAACCTTAAATGGTTGACCCGGTGTACCAATTTGAATTTCTGTGAAATATTGAGCATTCAAGTAATTTGTTAATGGAGCATCATATTTACCTCCCTTCTTTGGGGTTACAAAGGGGATTTCAGCTTCTTGGTTGGTCAATACGTGTTGTAATCCAAAGTTGGAAGGATTCCCGTGTGCGGTATTGAAAAGGTTCAAGTACTTGTTAGCCAACGAATTGGTGTATTCTTGAAAGTTTGAGGCATCTAAAGTTTCCTCATTTGATAATTTGGATAATTTGATGCTATGGGCCTTAGCGTCGACTAAGGAAGAAGTCAAAGCTAATGCTACGGTTGTTAAGGCAGACAATGATAACTGCATGATGTTGTTGTCTGCTAATTGGTGTACTAGAAAAGAAAGTAATATATATAAAATGTTCTTTTTCTTAAAAAAAGAGAGAGAGATAGGAGCAAAGAAAGAAAAGATACAAGGGGGGCGAGAGGATAAGCGACTATGGATAAGGCAAGTGTGGAACGAAACAGAAAAGAGCAAATTTGAGAGGCAAATTTTAGGATTTGTACACGCAATCTCACACACATATCTTTTGGTTTTTGTGTGGTTGTTGTTGTTGTTTGATTAGTGGGGGAAGATACAAGAAAAAATAGCGATTAAAAAATAAATATCACCAATGTAGTAATTAGAATCAGTGCTAGAGCAAGAATAATCAAGGTAAAATAGTGTTGTTGGAATAGAAATCTGGATTGGTGATACTGTGGCGACACTTCTGTAGTCTTGTTTGTGTATTAATAATAAATGTGTAAAGGATTACTTCTTATCATCATCGACCAGTATATCGGTCGTGCAATCTGACGATAACTACTATCAAAGGATGCTTGTACTTAGACTTCTCAATTAGGAAACAACGAGCACCAATTTGGATTTATGCTTGCTATAAAATTAATTATAGCTGGGGAGCATTGGAATACACCAAGAGTTACAAGAATAGTAGAGTAGTCGAGATGAACTATCACATAATATTACTGCAGATGAGTAGTTTTTTTACAAAAGTCCTGGGCTTGATGCGCAGTAAATACAAATATTGATTGATACGGATGAAAAGAATTGAAATGATTGAAAGTGGTGCCAGGTATGAGTAATCAAATCACCGCTATCACAATTTTAATACTAGCGATTGATAAGCTCGGCAAACGATATGGTGATTTTCCGTAGAGAATATCTTGTGTATAAATCACACTGTCACGATATGTAGACAACACCAGAATAACTAATAACTACAAACTTGAAATTAGGTCACCTCCTATTTGTAGTTCTTTGTCTACCTTGGTTTTGTTTAGTACGTTATAACTACACACAATGGCTGGGGTAGTTATTTCGGATTTAAAACAGAAAAAATCATTTTGTTTTGTGCATTTCTTCGGCAGACCCATTTTTTTTTTCTGTATTTCACTTTATTGAATCACAAGCAATCATGACTATTTTTTTAACCCTTAATTCTTTTGATTTTATTGGTTGTGCTTCTGGTTGAGTATAATTTTTATTATTGTACAATCTTGTCCATCTGGTCTGATTTATTCCAATCATTCTTTACAAGCATAATGTCAGGGTTTTTTGTCTCAAGAGTAGAAAGTCATTTCTCAAAAAATCCTATCAAATTTAAACCACGTTCAAACTCATCTCATGAAGCTAATAACAACACAACTTCAAATTTGATTAACAAATTCAAACCAAAGAAAACTTCCAAGGGCACGGATAATGAATTACCCAACTCTATACCTGAAATGATTCAAACTGCTATCCCTGAGTTCAGCCCCAAATATTCCTTTTTTGTGAACCCATTACTTTCTTCTGGTCATACACAAACAGCATATACCGCTTTAAACAAGTTTGAGAATCAACACGAGGTTCACTATAAAAGAGAAATCATAACAATTGAAAATAAACCTTACACTTTACCCAATGGAGATCAATTGTATTACGACCAGTGGAAAGGTGAGAGTACCATTGCTTTAGATTATGCTGTAAACCTGTCACTTGGTCCAGATTTGAACCACGAGCAGTACAAGCCTGAATCTCAAACAAGACCACTTCCACCTCGTACTGAATTCAAGAACCCTAACGAAGATTTGATCAGTGATGACGAGAAGCCTTTATTGATTATTTTGCATGGGTTGTCGGGAGGATCATATGAAGCGTATTTGCGAGCAGTTATTGACAAAATTATTGAACCACCATTTGAATTCGATGCCATGGTGATTAATTCACGTGGCTGTGCCAACCACACCATTACGTCTCCTCAATTGTATAACGGCTTGTGGACGAATGATGTGAGATATGTGATCAATGAGATTGTCTCAAAAAGGTGGCCCCAAAAAAGAGTTTTCTTGATGGGTTTTTCATTGGGAGCTGCTATACTTGCAAATTATTTAGGGCAAGAAGGAGCACATGCAAGCCCACAAATCAAAGGGTCAGTAGCAATTGGATGTCCCTGGGACTTTGTGGATGGAAGTTTCCAATTGCGTGAATCTGTGATTGGTCATTACATTTACTCCCCCACCATGGCTAACAATTTATTGAAATTGTTGAATAGTCATCATATTTTATTGGCTAATGATTTGGTCAAACAATATAAAGAAGACCCCACTCGAAACGAAATTAAATTCTTAAAGCAATTCGACAACGAGTTTACTGCAAAAATGTTTGGGTTAAATTCAGCAGATGAATACTACAGAAAGGCTAGTCCCATTCAAAGATTATTAAATGTGAGAGTGCCCATGGTCATTTTGAGTTCTTTGGATGATCCAGTTGTTGGGTCTAGGTCTTTGCCATATTCAGAAGTGAATTTGAATCCATATGTCAGCTTAATTACAACCAGTGTGGGTGGCCACTTGGGTTGGTTTGCTATCAATGGTGATAGATGGTACGTCGAGCCTGTTTGTAAATTATTGACGGTGTTAAATCAATATGACGCAGACAAGGAAAGTATAGTTGAGTTGCCAGTTGATATTTCAGAAACAAGTTGGAAGTATGATAGATTAGTCAATGGTATGTTGGTTGATCAGTAGTCGAGTTACTGTTAGAGAGGTGTACTTTTATTCGTACATCGTATTTAGTTGATATATTAGAAATTATTCATTTTATTAATCACATGTATAGGAACTGTTCGTGTAGAGAATATGCATGTATATGTGTGGTTTCTTTTTCTCCCTTCATAGAAAACAATAATAATAATATGGCAGGCGATGCTGTCAATTTTAAAAATGTTGCAACCTCACCACTACCAGATTTTTTTTTGTCCAAATTTTTTTTTAATCTTCTTCAACGTGTGCTCCGATTACAGGAGGGTTCATTTTTTTCAGATTTTTTTTTTTTTTTCATTCATATTCCATTTTTTAGCAAAGCCAGAAAGAAACAATATAATGACAAAAAGTCCTTGTCCAAGATTAATTTTTGTCCGTCATGGTCAAACTGAATGGTCCAAGAGTGGTCAATATACTTCAAGAACCGATCTCGACTTGACTCCATTTGGTGTCAAACAAATGAGAAATACAGGTAAAGGTCTTATTGGTCCTGGTAATTTACAAATGATCAAACCAGAAAATTTAACTCATATTTTTGTATCTCCAAGGAAGAGAGCACAACGTACCTCACAATTGCTATTAGAAGAAGTTGATCCAGAAATTAAGGATAAAATTCCAATTGAAATAGATGAAGATGTGAGAGAATGGGAGTATGGTGAATACGAAGGTTTAAAAACAAACGAAATTATCGAATTGAGAAAGCAAAAAGGATTAGATAAGGATCTGGAGTGGACTATTTGGGGTAAAGGGTGTGAAGGAGGTGAACAACATTATGAAGTTGCAGCAAGATTGGATCGTTTTATTGAGAAGATCCAAAAAATTCACCGTGAAGCTCTTGCTAAAGGAGTGGCATCTGATATAATTGTTGTTGCACATGGTCATATATTAAGATGTCTTGTTGCAAGATGGGTTAAACGTGAGTTAAGCACCAATCCCCAATTAATTTTGGATGCTGGTGGTGTTGGTGTTTTGAGCTACCAACATCACAATGTCGACGAACCAGCAATTTATTTAGCTGGTGCATTTACTGTCCCTGTTGAAGAAGAAGGTGCAGATATTTAAGATTAAGATAGGTAAACACTATCAGATTTTTATTTTTTTACATATATTATTATAAATCAAGTCATACTCTCTAATATTATAACTCTTTTTTTTTTCCGTTTCTTCTCTCTATCAATTCTTTGTTTGTAAATCCGCATTTTGAAGAGCCAATAAAATACTATCCCAAAACTTTTTGTTATCTATCGCTTCACCAATATAAACTCCTTTGTCAGTATTCCCTCCTTCAACAATCACCGATTCACCCATTCTAACACCTTCAGTAATAATATCAATATTCTTCTGCGCACAGGTATATCCATATTGTTCAAATGAATTGAAAAATGGAAGCAAGCTATAGACAGCCAATGGATCGTGTATTGGTGGGCCTTCCAAAAATCCATTTGCAGCATACACTTTGTAATAGAATGTCAAAATACGAAAGAAAACATTTCTTATTGGAGAACTTCGTTTCTCGTTATTGTCGTCATACATATGTTTTCTAATTTCCGAAGTGGCAATGACTTTATGGGTAAAATTCAATGGGGATACAATAACCTTGTTACTTAATTCCTGAATTACTAATTTGGCTGCATGTGGATCAGTATGAAAATTGAATTCAGCATAGGGAGTAATATTGCCAAACCCAAAGCTTCCGCCCATTATGGAGACCCATTTAATCTGTGATGTGACATCTGGGTATTTTGTAATTAGTTTGGCGACATTTGTTAATGTACCTGTGCATACAAGATTGATATTTTCGGAATTCAAGTCTATTGTTTGTTTCATAGCTTCAATACAATCCATGTCTTGACTAATTTCATTGATTGAATTTTCAGAAAATTCTATATCGGCTAATCCATTCTTTCCATGTACTTCCAATGCAAACTTTGAAGGTACTTTGAGTGGGAATTCGGCTCCTTTGTAGACTTTAACTTTATTATAGACACGCAATAGATCTAGTAACCCTAATGTATTGTGTGTTGTCATGCTAATTGGGGCATTTCCATGTACTGTGGAAATACCTAAAAGTTGGAATCGACTGTCAAACAAGGATAATAAGATAGCAAAGGCATCATCGTTTCCTGGATCACAGTCTAACCAAATTGGAATAGGCAGTTTCGTCATTGGTGTATATATTTTGAGAAAAACGTCAATTAAAGGCAAATAGCGTGGTTTTTGTTTTGTTAAAGTTTTTCAAGTTCACTTTTCTTTTTTTCTTTTTTTCAATACAACAAATACAAGAGCTTTTATATTGTGTGGATCTGAATAAAAACATGATACTTTTATTTATAAGAGTATCTCCACACAATAGATTTTAGCAGTAGCAAGATGACACTAAATGTCTGGTTGGATGCGTCTGGTTACAGGTTCCAATCTTGACCGTTTTATAAACGTGAGATACTTTCTGTCAACTACCGTTGCTTTTCCTGCATTTATTTGCAGATATTTGTTTATGTATATGTGGGGTTGGTTTATATGCAACAACTGTTAAAAATGCGAAAGTGATCTTCACTTTTCAATGACCTAATACCACAACCACAACACCACTAGTACCAAGATTCAATCCTCTTTCCTCTCAAAGGATTATGATTAAAACGATACAATTGCATATATACCAAAAAATGTGTTTACTGAGTTCACATGTTCTTCAGACACTCATAACATGGTATCACAACCATATATAACCATATCCACAATGAAGCTTAAATAATTACAACAGTGTTCATATTAATGTATCATAACGATTAAGTTTCACGGTTTGTATTTTTAAACGTTACATGGATCCTCGTCAAGTTACTGCTTTTTCTTGTTTTCAGTTAAAATTTAATGACCCATTACAAATACATAAAAAACAGATGAGGAAAGAATAACGTTTTCATCAATAAATAAATAAACAATTAGACATAATTAAACATACATGTTCTTGTTGAACACCTAGTAGCGTTGGCCAATTTTATTGGATACAATTAGAGTAAAAAGTTTGGTACGACAGATTTTTTGTTACAAGGTACTCCTGTTCTTAGAATACTTCGGTTGTAGTTAGCTTTCTAGTTTCTGTGAGCGGGATATCTGCCGATAAGTTATGTTTCACTTTAGTTGTAAGTTCAGTATCATGTATATCTTCTGATACCAGCACAATCTTTTCGTTCAAACCCACTTCTTCTTGCTGTTGGTGATGACCGGAAGATCCTTCCGGGATGGTAACAGCCTGTTCTTTACTTTCCAGCGTAAGCCCCTCTTGCACATCGCGAGCTTTCATTTGTTTTAATTTGTTACATATAGTATATCCAATGGTTCCAATAACATCCTCTGCCCATACGATATCAAGATGATTGTAAGTGGGAATCGAAACTGCCTCAAAATTACTTCCTTCTCTATATCCGGGTTCATACTTTCTCATATGTGCAACAACTTTTTCTCCGTCTACCAAAAAATCCTCGTCACCTATAAATACAATCATAGGAACCTTAATGCCACTGAACCAGGTAGTGTCAAACTGGAAATAACTTTTTTTGTCGTCAGTGACATTCTCGGTAAAATGTGCATCACTCGAATAGGCAGCTTTTGGTTGTAACAAGGTGGTAAACCCACAATCGGAATGCTTTGACAAGTAATACTTCATTAGTTCTACCGATGCATAACTCATATTGAAAATGAAACAGAAATGCCACACTTTTTTATATGGTCCCCAATTTCTCCCAGTCCATCCAAACAAATACTTAAACATGTAGTACGACAACTTCCCAAACAACCATGAACTTGCAATGTAGTGTCTCACAAGACACAAATTTCTCAAAAATGCACAACATCCAAACAATATCAACCACATGAATTCACTACGGTTATTAATAAATTTAATGAATTGACGAGTATAGAATAACTTTCCTGGATATACTGCAGGAGCCAATGGACAGAAGAGCTCAACTTTCTCGTGTATTTCTCCCAAACGTGGATTCTTGAGCATCAAAAAACTCTGGAGTCCACCTTGCAGATGCCCCAATAAAACCAATTTTTGGAAATATTTCTTATTCGCCAAAACTGTTGATATTAGAGCCGGTAAATCATGGTACGCCAATTCTTGCACTCCCCAGTCCCAGTATTGTTCATTGTTGTAAAGACTCCCACTCAAAGTTTTGTGTTGCGGTATGAACCACGATCGATTATTTCCCATCCAAACATCATAGCCTTGCTCATGAAAATAGTATCCTGATGAATTCTTGCCACTCACTATCCATGTCCCGCTACATGACAATAAGCCATGTTGCAAAAGAACAGGTTTTCTTTGCTGCCTCTGTTCTTCCAGCTCCCTGGGATCAATAATTCTATGTAGGGTTAAGATGTACCCGTCACATGTGGTAACCCTGTACTCTTGCAAATCCAAATTCAACTGTTGCAAATAATACTGTAAATCACTAGTGGGTTTCATTTTCGACAATTCATCGTATGGTTCTCGAGGCACATATCCGTGACTTCTTTGCTCAATATCTGCAAGTACGGTCTTTTCCCTTCCACTAACAATATCAAACCAATGATTGAGTATAGAACCAGTACATAGCACAGTTGTGTATATAACTGATCCCAAGGCACTAATAAGCATTATCAAATATTTCACGAATACATTGTGGAAATGTGTTTCACGAGGAGTTATTAACAGATCTCCCTGAGGTTTATCAGATACGTTTGGCGCCTGTTGATCTTGCTGCGGCGGATTCTCTTCACTCATGTATGTAGAAAGTTCAAGTTAGCTAAAACAAATTTTTTCAATGAATCTGTATACTTTTCATGAATCAGGGCAAAGTTGTTACTCTTTTTTTTTTTTTCTCTCAAATATAAACTTCAAAAGATTTGTGTTCTTAGTCTGTGGCATTCAGATGTGTACACTATAGTCATCCCACGGATCTTATGAAATTATTAGTAAGTTTTCCAGTAAAGAGAAATCTAGGAGATTATAAATAAAGCAAGGAAAAACAAAAATGTAAGCAAAACAGAAAAAATAAAAGCAAAGATAGAGAAACATTGGTTTTGTGTGACTTTTGATAGAAATCGGATAAATGTCTCGATGTATAATGTGCAACTGCCGGCCATCCCGGATGAATCTCTAACCATTCTACAACTTAGTAGTATTCAGGTCAACTTGGAATTTTCAAATCAAAAAATAAAGTTATGATTAGAGTATCTTGATTTATCATATAAAGCTGCATCCACTCTATGTATAAAATAGTCTTGTTTCTTTATTAGTTCACTTAGATGTTGTAAGACACACTTTTTTTTGACAAATGTAGCGTGTTCACTATACAAAATGAAGAGCATGTACATAACAAAAGAAAGAACAAAACTCTATTGCAGATGAAAACGAGAAACCTCCCATTCAAGCTATTTTTTTAGAAACATTGGTGAACCCTACTCCCTTGATAGAAACTGTCATGAATTTATCATCACTATCAAGCTCTTCTGCATCATCTTTGAAGAAAGCTTCTGTGCCAAAAACTTCTTGAATATCTCTGAGCACGGACACCAAATTCTCGTCGATCTCACTTTTTTGGAGTTTCAAACGACCAATGTCTTCTTTTCCAATAGTCATATACACAAGTGCTAATGGCAACTGGTATCTCCCAACAACTCCGCTATTTGATATTTCTTCTAGTAATTGGTAAGCTGTTAACTCCCCAGAATCTTCAGGTAAACTCCCAGCCGAACCAACATTCTCGGTAACAATTCTCCATCCACGCTTCAGCTCAGCGACTAAGGTGATGCCAAACCCTGGTGATTTTCCTGAATTTTCTCCTCTCCAGACATCAGCGGTGATATTAACCTCGCATCCTGTTGGCTTCAATACTGCTCTTGCTGAATCAATCATTCTATTAACAATCGATGGGGAAACTCTTGTACAATAAGCAACTCCTCTAATGGCAGAGAACTTGGGAATGTCCAACGCGTGAATAGTCAATGGTTGTGGAATCAAAGAGCTACATAACAAATGCACTTCTCCTCCACCCAAGGGGGCTGATCCTCTCTTCAAAATATGTAACGAAACTTCTCTCACACCAAACTTTTCCATTACTGGTAATAACCCCCATTTAATGGCATCAACTCCAGTGTCATTACCTGCTATATTAGTCAATCCTTTGAAAATAATGCTGAATTTTTTTTTCGAAAAAGGCGCCAACATTAACATTGGTTCAATGAAATATCCAATAGATTTTGTATCAGGACAATTGTGGGTAAGATCTCCACCTATTATAATCCCAGGTCTATAAATGATTGTTGTACCGGTATATGAAATTTCAATATGGGATCCATTGGTTACGGCTTCTAGTAATCTAAGAAAAGAAACTTCATGATCTTTCAAACCTGGGTTCAAGTCTTGAGAACGAATTTTAGTAATTTTGATAGGTTTTCCAGATAATGTGGCTAGCACCAATCTTAATCTGAAATTCCTGTGCCCTTCAAATGTTATTATCTTTTTGGAAGCAACACTGGACATTAATGAAATACTTGATTAGTAAGGTTGAACAGTTTCTATTAGATGTGTGTTGTAATAATTATATTCTGTTCTTTATACAGATTTTTTATGATTTTTTTTTTATGTACATCGACTCTGCTCATCCCAAATGCGAAGAGTAGAAAAAGTGCTTTCCAAACCTCGGTGCTACCAGATGCCCAAGCTTGATGTGAAAGAACGCCAAATATATGCTATATTTGGGGGATTGTAGTAAATTAATAGCTACTTCTTGTCAGCATATTGATACATGAGAATATGTGGTACTACTGCGTTGATTAAAAATGGTATATACATATAATATAAAATACTTTACACATACACACACTGATATACACTGACACAAAAGTGTTTCCAAAAAGGATGCATAAATATCATTTCTGTACATGATATTGATGATTATTTTGATAATAGTAAGGTTCTTGTTCCAGGGTATAATCTACAGGTTTCAGTAGCATTGGAAGTTTTGATGGTGTTAAACTTGGGCTTCGAGTAGTGTCGATGCGCACAATTTTTTGTTGCTTTTTTTTTCCCCTTCCTCACCTTAGCTCTCAATTCCCCAAAACACAACGATTATTACTTTTTTTAAGGAAAACTCAATTATTAACAATCTTGAAATCACCGAATTATATCACATAAATCCATGACAAGTACACCTCAAGAATCCTCTAATTTGAAGAGACAATTAGAAAACAGTGAGGACTCCAGCTCACCAAATAAGAAATCTAAAACAGAGACTACCACGGAAAACCAGAGCTCATGGGAGTCTGACTTTAATAGTTTACCGGTGGAATTACTACAAACTGAAACAAATGGTACATCACCAGCACCAGCACCAGCACCAGCAACACCGATCGATACCACCAATGTATCAAACTCAAAGGAACGTGATCAGGATACTTCTAAATTAAATGATGCGATTGCTGCTGCAGGAGTTGATATTCAACAAGAAGAAGAGATATTATTACAACAACAATTAAATAGAAAATCTGCAGAGGGTATGGCAAGCAATCTAAAAAGTGTGATCAGGTCCAGCAAACTGCCTCCATTTCTACACAATTACCATTTAGCTGCCTTTATTGATAAAGTGGCTAAACAAAATGGAATTCAACAGAATTTCTTAATGGATGGTGAGATGTTGGAATTAATTTCAGCTGCTTGTGAGACTTGGTTAAGTAATCTAGCAACAAAAACGATAATCTTGTCACGCCACAGGAGAAGGGGAATACCTGTTATTAATAAGAAGTCAGGAAGTAGTTCAGTTCCAAGATCAGAAATTTCAAAAGAATTGAGAAGCTTGGCCTTAAAACAAAAGGAAATGGAAGAGAAACGAGTGAATAAAAGAGTGATGTTGGGGTTGGAAAAAAGCACCAAAGACGCATCCAAAAATGACGAAAATGGTGAATCAAAAGCTGGTGCTGAAGAAACATTACATCGTGCAGCAAATGCTACAGCTGCAATGATGACTATGAATCCCGGGAGAAAGAAATATAGTTGGATGACTTCAAGTGCTACAGCAGGCGGTGGGTCAGACTTTGGTAAATCAAGTGGTGGCTCATCAAAGGACTCGGGAAAACACCAAAGTCCTATTATTTCAGTACGTGGTGATAATGGCCTTAGGTTTAGAGAAATAAGGTCAGGTAATTCCATTATTATGAAAGATTTGTTAGGCGCAATTGAAGATGAAAAAATGGGTACGAGAAATGCTGTAATAAAAGGATATGCAAAATTGAAAGATTAAATTAGGAAATGAATAGATGTAGTTATAGGTATTTGTTAAACTAGTTAATGATTCGGATAATTTAGATTTGTAGTATACAAGAAGTGGTGGTGTTCATTTATCTTTTAGGACGAAACCGCGCGGTGAAGTCTTCTCTTTTTTTTTTCTGGCTCACATTTGTTTTGATTTCAACATCTTCGTGTTGTTTTTTTTTTTGGATTTAGTTTTTGGTCAGAATCATTTGGCCCTTTTCCTCTAGATTAAAACAAATCATATCAGTTATAGAGATAGTTTCCCTTACCAATGGATTTTAGCCTCTCATCATATTTTAACGCGTTTGATGTTGATAAGGATTATCAAATAGAGTTTTCTGACGTGGATTCCAAATTAGAATCAATTACAGATTCATTGGCAAACAATCCAGAATCCCTAAATTTTAACCAGGAATTATTGGAAGATCTTATTGAGTTGACACATGGGTTTAGAGAATTAGAAGAGAAAAAGCGTCATCAGCTAGCGTATCTTGTTACTTCTTCTTTGAATGCAGTGGGGCAATCATATGGTAACATGCTCCAAAGTGGTGATTTTCATGATAATGTTGATACAATCAAATCAACTTTAGAGAGGTATGGTTATTTGATGTTTGTTCTTTTGAAATATCTCGGGAAAGAGGATTTCTCACAAGTTGGTAATGCAAGATCGCAGAAATCTGTACCTCGAGAAGTCTTGGCTAGGTGGAAATCAAATTGTACCGAAGTCGAGAACGGTTTAACTGCTGTAATAACTGTTTTGAGCCTTGATTTAAGTAAAGTGTTTGTTACAACCCCTGAGAGAGATTCATTTGTGGAATTGTTTTCACGACCGATAATCAATTTGATGGAGAGCCCCGAGAGAATGAAGTTGGTTCCTATAAAATTATTGATTTTCAGGGCCTTGTGTATTGCGGTCACCAAACATAAACATGGATCGATGCTTCAGCACTCCATTATTCAATGTCTTACGTACTATGCTCATTTGCCACAGTATATGGCAGGATTACTACATACATTAACTGAAAAATACGATTATATGGTTTTAACTGAAGAAATCTTACGAGAGATTTCGCAAACGCATTTCAACTCAAACGATACAAATGGTCCAAAAGCAGTATCTGAATTTCTTATCAAGCTATCAGAGTTGAGTCCAAGGTTGATTTTGCGTCAGATGACAAGTATCTCCCAGTTATTGGATAATAGTAATCAAACGTTAAGATGCTCTGTAGTCGAAGCATGCGGTAATATTGTTGTTGATATTCTAAAGAACAGTACTAAAGATCAAGGTGAGGATGAAGACGCAGACTATTATAGACACCAGGTTGCCAAACTCTTGAATTTGTTGGAAGAGAGATTCTTGGACCAGAATCCCTATGTGCGTACAAAAGCGTTCCAAGCATTGTCTAAAGTTGCTGATCTAAAAGTCAAATTGACTGAACGAAGACAGAAAATGATGATGTTGGCGGTAAGGTCACTTGAAGATAGAAGTACTTTGGTTAGAAGAAATGCGATTAAATTGATGTCTAAATTGATACTTAATCACCAATTTCAAGGTTCACATGGAACTCAGTTGGCATTAACATTTTGGAAACAAAAATTAGAAGATGCAGAAGCTGAATTAATGAAATATATACCTGCAGATGTCCAAGCTGGGCCTGAACAGCAATCCGATACTAGTGACGTTGAAGATGATGGAGATGAACTGGATAAAGTAGAACAAGAGAATAATTTGAACGGACAAGCAGAAGCCACTAAGAAAGATGAACCAACTATGGATATTGACAAAGAGGATGTCCTGGAAGAAGGTGACCGTGAAGGTGAAAGTGATATTGTCGCTAACACATCATCTTTCAATGATAATTTACCTGATGCAACTGTCTTGGCAAGGGTCAAATTAACAGCCAATTATTATAAAGATGCTGTGGATTTTGTTGAAGCTGTCCAACATGGAACCGACGTTATTTCTGGGTTATTATTTTCAAAGAATAGAAATGAGGCGATAGATGCTATGGATTTCCTAGTTTTGGCAGATGCGTACGGAGTTGAAAACTCCCATGTTGGTATTAGAAAGATGCTTCATTTGGTTTGGATGAAAGGGTCTTCTGATGAAGGAAAATCAGTACCTGCTCATCTCATTGATTGCTACAAATCATTGTTTTTAATAGCTCCAAATTCTGCCAGCAAGATTGAGAAAGCTACTTATATTGCCAAGAATTTGATTGGTTTGACATTGAAAGCGTCTGTAGCTGATTTGGCTTCGTTAGAGAAGTTGTTGGGTCTCATGTATGCGGCAATGATGATCAATTTTGAAGTCATCAACGTATTGTGGCAAATCTATAACCTTAGTGATCGCAGTGAGGAGGTGAGGAGACAGAAACGAGGAGCCATTATTATTTTGGGGATGCTTTCTCTTGAAGACAATCAAATTGCTATTAAAGGATTTGACTCCTTATTGAATATTGGATTGGGCGATGAAGGTAAAGATGATTTGATCCTTGGTAGGTATACATGTATTGCGTTACAACGTGTTATACCAGCAGATGCAAAGAAGAATTCTACTATGGTCAAAATACCAAGAGAAGAAGAAGCTATAACTAAATTTAAACAAATTTTAATTGACTACAATGAAAACCCAGAATGGTATTCTATTAGTGAAGAAGCGATTGATGCAATTTTTCAACTCTCGTCGGAGCCAGACAGGGTTTGTTCGGATGTCATCAAAACTAAAGCAGTTGCTGTTTTCGGTGACAATAGAGCTTCTGTGGAAAATCCGGATGTTGCATTATCTCAGTTGTTATTTATTGTTGGGCATGTAGCCATTAAGACAATTGTTTTCCTAGAAAAACTTGAAGGTCAATTCAAAAAAAAAAAACATGAAGCTGAATCTAAAAAGGGTACCGCAAATTCCAACAATAGTAGTACTGCTGCAGATGCTCAAGAAGAAGCAGAGGGAGAGAACGAATTGGAAATGATTGGAGGTACTTCTGAAGATGATTTTGCTGATGCTGTTGTGCATGTTAAAGAACGAGAATTACTCTATGGCGACTATTCATTATTGGGCAGATTTGGACCTTTGGTGAAAGAAATTTGTGCACACCCCAAACAGTTTTCAAACTTGAGGTTACAGCGTTCTGCTGTGCTTTGTTTGACTAAATTGATGTGTGTTTCATCAATATATTGTGAGGAAAATTTACCACTATTACTTCAAATTATGGAAAAATCAGATGATCCTGTCACCCGATGCAACTGTGTACTTGGTTTGGGAGATGTGGCAGTTTGTTTCAATAACATTGTTGATGAAAACACGGAATACATATACAGTCGTCTTACAGATGAGAATATTATGGTGCAAAGAACATGTTTGATGACAGTCACATTTTTAATTCTCGCTGGTCAAGTGAAGGTAAAGGGTCAATTGTCATCTATGGCCAAGTGTTTGGAGAATCCAGATCAAAGTATAAGTGATATGTGTAGATTATTCTTTGCAGAATTGGCTACCAAGGACAATGCAATTTACAATGGATTTATTGATATTTTCAGTGGGTTGTCTAACGATGAAACTTTGGCTAAAGATGAGATGAAAAGGATTATACGTTTCTTGGTTGGGTTCATCGATAAAGAAAAGCATCAGAAGCAATTGGCAGAAAAGTTGTTGGCAAGGTTGCCAAAATGTCAACTGGAAAATCAATGGCAAGATGTGGCTTTTGTGTTGCAAACCATACCCTACAAAAACGATGCTATCACTGCTGCCTTGGAAGAAGGATTTACCTTGGTTCTGGCCAAACATTAGTAATTTTGTTTTATAGCAAAGATTTAATAGTGATAAATTTCTATGACTTGTTACAGTCGTGTTGTTACCGAAGTATCCAACATATGTTGCAGTGAATATATGTCGTTATATTTTTTTTCTTGTCGTTTATGTCTCGCTATTGTATATTGTAACTGTTCAACCTTTGAAATCAAAGAAACAACAACAAGAGCTAATACATTCCAGCCAAGTTGCTCTAGAACTAACAATCTCAATTGATTCAAGTCAACCATGATTTCAATTATTCAAAATGGGATATCTCAATTGCTGAGTGTATCTGGTCTAGATGAGGCAAATTTAAAGATCTTAATATGTACTTTGTTATCTTTCCCATTCGGTATAATTTTCAAAAGATTGCCAGATCATGATTATACGTTAAAAAACATTTACAACGTAGCCGTTTCTTGTTTTTATGTGTTTGGTATTTGTGATTTACGTTTTGGTATTTCAACACTTTTGATCTCAGCAACAGGATCATACTTTATTACAAGATATGTACGGACTAAATCAATGCCATGGATAAACTTTTTATTTTTGATGATTCATATGGCTTATAGCCATTTTCATTTACAATTTTTCAAAGAGTACGACCCTAAGCTGATTGATATTACTGGTGCTCAAATGATTTTAGTAATGAAATTGTCAGCATTTGGTTGGAATATACATGATGGGAAACAACCAAGACTGACTTTGAATGATTTCAACAAGGCCAGGGCTATTACAAAGCATCCAAACGTGTTGCCATACATTGGTTATGTGTTTTTTTATGCATCATTGTTGACTGGACCAGCTTTTGATTATGCTGATTATGACAAGTTCATCCATGGCACATTGTTTGATGATGTTCCCCAAGACAAAAGACCCGGGAAAAACAAAAGAAGAATACCTAGATCTGGTGTCCAAGCATTTAAAAAGTTTCTGTTGGGGTTCTTTTGGGCTTTCTTGTTACTTCAAAGTGACAAGTTTGTCACTATGGAATACATGTTTTCTCCTGAATTTGTACAGTATCATGGTTTGTTTTACCGAATCATTTACATGTGGATATTAGGATTCACATTTAGATTAAAATACTATACTATTTGGACAATTGCAGAAGGTGCTTGTATTTTGTGTGGTATCGGATACAATGGTGTGGATCCGGAAACAGGAGAGTTCAAGTGGAATAGAGTTCAAAATATAGATCCTTGGTCATTTGAAACCGGACAGAATGTACACGCTTGTTTGGAGGCTTGGAATCAAAACACGAACATATGGTTGAAAAATTACGTATATTTGCGAGTTGCAAAACCTGGCAAGAAACCAGGATTCAAGAGTACAATTTTCACATTTACTACAAGTGCATTCTGGCACGGTACTAGGCCAGGGTACTATTTGACGTTTGTCGTTGGTGCTTTAATGCAAACTGTTGGTAAATATTATCGAAGAAACTTTAGACCTATATTTTTGGAAGCCGATGGGAAGACACCTAAGCCCACCAAAATTGTTTATGATTTTGTATGTTGGGTTAACACCCAATTGGCATTTGGGTTTTTTGTTCAACCGTTTGTGATTTTAGGATTTACAAAATCGTTAGAATGTTGGGCTACTGTGTATTACTGGTTGTTATGGGTTATTGCAATATCATTTTTCGCTTTCAGTGGCCCATTTGCAAAATCCGTGAGTAAATTCTTCAAATCGTTGCAACCATCGTACAGAGAACAACAGCGCAAATCAAGAGAAGATAAATACAAGTTGAATAATGAGGAAGCAAGTATTGTTGAACAAGCTGTTGGTGCTAAACTAGGGCAAGATTATGATATCCCAGCCCTTGGATTGCCTCCGTTTGACGTGTTTACGGATTTTGATCAAACGGAAGTTGATCATGACATACAGCACTTGCGTAAAGCATGGACTTCATTTAGAGGACGTAGAGGGTCTATTACTGAGAATGATTTTGACGGGTTGAAAGACGCTTATAATAATTTTACTAATGAAATTAATGATATATTCAATACCAAAAAGGAAGAATTCAAGAAAGAAAAACTCAACAAGCAAAACTAAGGAAAGCACGTTGACTATAGCAATTATATTGAAATGAAGAATAACGCAAAAAAACCTGGAAAAGTCACGAGAAATAAGAAGTAAAGTTAAGAATGTTTTATACATCAATGAATAAATAAAAATATGAATCCAAAAAAAAAAATATTAAAAAAGAAATTAAACAACGAGAAGAAAGATCTTCTTTGATTTGGTTTGAATGGGGAATGTTAACGTGAGAAATGTTAAATACGACAATCGCACATTGAGGGTGTCTTGTTTGTTGTGTATAAGGTAGACAGAAAAGAGTAGGATGGACTTTTCTTTGATTCTAGTTGTAATCGAAAGACGTCTCATGAACAATTGGCCTCGCTGCCATTGGTTAATGACTCAGCAATCAAATAACAGGAAGATTTTGGGTAGAAAAAGACATCATTCAACGTCTCTCTACTCTCACTTTTTGTTTTTTTTAGATCTAAATAGTAAAAATTTAAGTTTTTAGTTTTCTTGCTTTGCTTTCTTTTTTTTTTCCTGTTTTCGCCACTTATCTTGAAAATCTTTAAATACTTGACACGTTCGTGACTAATAAGTTTACCAGTGATAAACTCTTGACGTGTTATTTTAAAAAAACAAAAGACTTCTAAGATATAAATATCATTCAATTGGAATAAGATTATTTTTGCTAGCAATTTGAATTTTGTATTGTATTCTCTGTGCTACGCTACATTTAGTATTATTGATGATGTTTAGAAGTACTTTCAAACCCACTTGCATTGCCAGAAGAGGATTCTTCCGGTTCAATTCCTCCAACAGTTCAAAACCTCCGACCGGGATTGTTTTTATGAATATGGGAGGTCCTTCAAAGGTGGAGGAAACATATGATTTTTTGCTCAGATTATTTTCCGATGGAGATTTGATTCCGTTTGGACGATTCCAAAATATATTGGCCAAATTCATTGCTAAAAGACGTACACCAAAAATTGAAGAGCATTATCGAGAAATTGGTGGCGGTTCACCTATCAGAAAATGGTCAGAATACCAATGTAAAAAAGTCTGTGAGATTTTAGACAAAACGTCACCTGAAACTGCTCCACATAAACCGTATGTTGCATTTAGATACGCCAACCCATTGACTGAAGAAACCTTGAATGACATGAAGAAAGATGGTGTCACCAAAGCTGTGGCTTTTTCTCAATATCCTCAATTCTCCTACTCGACATCTGGCTCTTCCATGAATGAATTGTATCGTCAAACATTGATCCATGATCCCGAAAGAACCATTGATTGGTCGTTTATTGACAGATGGCCGCAACAACCAGGTTTAGTAAAAGCATTTGCCAATAACATCAAAGAAAAGTTGGCTGAATTTCCACCACAAGACAGAGACGACATTGTTATTTTATTTTCTGCTCATTCGTTACCTATGGAAATTGTCAACTTGGGAGATTCGTATCCTGCTGAAGTGGCAGCAACTGTTTATAAAATCATGGAAGAACTCAAATTTTCCAATCCATATCGTTTAGTTTGGCAATCTCAAGTAGGTCCAAAGCCTTGGTTGGGTGGACAAACTTCTAAGATCATTGACAAACTTGAAAAAAGAGACGACATCAAGGGGATTGTTTTAGTGCCTGTTGCTTTCACTTCCGATCATATCGAAACTTTGCATGAATTGGATATTGAGATCTTAGAAGATGCCACAAATCCACACAAGATAAAGCGTGCAGAATCATTGAACGGTAATGAGACATTTATTGAAGGCTTAGCTGATTTGGTTAAATCCCATTTGAAAAGTGGTGAAAAATATTCCAAGCAATTGGAATTGGATTGTATTTTAGGTAGTGAAAGAGCACAAGGAACGTTTAAACATCCTAATGAAATATTTGGAAATAGGAAAAATTAATTGGTGTACATAGTAATATAATCTACAAAATTAATTATAACTACCATTAAAGGAGTAAAGTAATCCATTCTATACCTGCCAATATACAATTTGATCAATCTGAGTATTCGTCGTCAGGATCAAACAAGTCCAAGTTAAGATCCACTGGTTGTTGATTTTGTTCCTCTTTTCTCTTACTTGTGTCATGTTCACTAGCCGCAGGTGGTTTAGATCTTTGTTCATCGTTTGTATTTTCATTCGATATTCTAACATCTTCCATTTCATCGTCGTCGTCGTCATCATGATCAACTTTGGATTCAGTCTTCACTTCATTAGGGTTTTCCTTATCTGTCTCTCCCAATTCGTGTCGTATTATTTCTTCTGCTTGTAAAGATGCTTGTGCTAACATTCCGCGTCTCAATGAATCTTCAGCGGGCCATACATAGTTGTTTGGATGTATTTGGAAAGGCATATTGGCGACAGTTGCTGGTGCCTTGGTAAATTTGGCTAATTTAAAAGCATATTTCAAAATATCATCTACATCAACATTGCGATTAACCATTTTATCCGATTTGGGTAATTTTGGTAACTTTTTTAGTTCGTTTCTATAACTCACTAACTCCTTCAATATAAATTTTGAATTCTCTTCTAATATTTTATTTCTGTCTGATAGCTTGTCTACCTCGTAGCTATAGTTTCTATGTTTGTTCAAGTCCTCGATTTGTTGTTTCAAAACATCATTACAAGTTATAATTTGTCCAATTTTCTCTTGTAGTTCATCGTTTTTGAATTGTGACACGGCTTCCGATAATTCGTTGAGTAATCTTTCGTATTCGTTGACTTTTTGAACCATTGGTAATTGCTTAAATGCATCTAAATCCTTTTGTGTTTGTAATCTCAGTTTAACGTTAGCTGCATTTGTAGGCAAATTTTTCAGTGGATTCAATGATGAAGTGACATATAACGCTGCATTAGGTGTAGTTGGATTTGATTTTATATTACCCAATTGATTCAACCGAGTAGAAGATCCAACTCGTGATACCGGGTTTGATTTAAATGGACTATCGGCTTTCTTAAAAGGTAGCATGAAGTTGAATATGATAAGTTTCTTTCTAGTTTTGCTTTAGAAGAATAATATAAATGGTGTTTTCTCTTGAGTTTGGTTTTTGTCTAGATTTTTTGTTTTTTTTTGCTTTCTTCGTGGGAGTTCCGCAGTGTCATTAATCTGAAGTACGATTCGGTATCTTGTCTTTTCCGTCAAATATAAATATACCTCGAACCAACTAGTCACTTCGAAATACGGCAATAACTGCTGCAGTGTGTTTTTTTTTTTTTTGAATGAAAAAAAGGTTAGTTTTGTTTGATGATTCTGATGATAATTCTGAAACTGAATCAGATAAGCTGAAACTCAAATCGAGGAAGAAACAGTTTAAAATTCCAGAATATCCCCAACCACCATCATTTCCTGTCAATGAACAAAATGAAGATTACATGAAGTATCAATTACAAGATGACAAACACGAAGAACCAACGGAGTCTGCCATCGATAAAAAAGATTGTTCACTATTTCTGAACCCAAGCACATCAATTGGTCTCTCAATAATGGAAAGAATGGGGTTTAAAATTGGAAATGCTTTGGGTAATTCCGCCACAGCAATTAAAGAACCAATTGAAGTATCTTTAAAAAGTGGTAGACAAGGTCTAGGGGGTGGGTTCAAACCACTTCAGTATAAGCAAGAAGATGTTGAAAATTTGAAATTAAACCTAGCAAATTCGAACAAACAAAGAATCGAATTAAGAGATTTGAAGAAAATCATGAAATTATGTTTTGAATTAAGTGGTGAATATGATAAATATTTGGAAGGGGAAGATATTACCGAAGTGAATAGTCTTTGGCAACCATATGTAAAAATTTATGTTCTGAAACAGCAGAGTGCAGCTGTGGGTTCAGTAAAAGCAAAGTTTAATGCAGTGGAAACACTACAGCTATTTGAAAGAGAAGTTGAAAATACCGAGCAGACATTATCGGATCTACTAAATTATCTACGGGGAACCCACAACTACTGCTGGTATTGTGGGCTAAAATATAATGACCAAAACGACTTGCTAACAAACTGTCCAGGTAAAACTCGTGATATACATTTAACTATTTAATATAATGCATCATTCAACAACTTTTCTCTATATCTTTTATTATTCAAATAAAATTCATCAATTTGACTTGTAGTAAGCACATCACTACCATCAAGACGTTGTGGAAGGTTTTTAATCTCGTCACTACTTAGTTTATCAAATCGTAAATAAGGATAGTTAGGGTGATGATAAATAGCTGGTGATTTTTTAGCTTTTTCGTAAATTTCACCTGCTACATTGGGTAAGTAGTTTACACTGGCACCGGAAACTTGAACACAACTACCCCAGGTTATTTGTAACCTGCAATCGTTGATCATAAAGCCATACATGTTTAGCAAAGCACTTTCTGCAGCTGATCGTGAATAAAATTTGATATACCCAGTTTGGTAGTCCTTAGAAACACGACAATACACTAAATCCCCAAACCCTATGAAATGTTGTTCAAGTTCGCTCTCAGTGATGCGTCCAGACAATCCACCAATTGTAAAGCTTGTATTATTTGGATCAGTAAATTGATTTAGAGCTGGTTGCAGCTGTGGTACAGGAACTCTGTGGTGATCTAGTTTTGTGACTGGCTTAAAACTTGTATCCACATGAGACCCTGCTGCTAAACCAACTCTGATAGCTTTGGATCCAATATTATAGCCCTGCATTTCCTTTAGTGCCCTGTTCATAATATCGGGTGAATGAAATTTAACAAACCCGAACCCTTTACTTTTTCTAGTTGAAGAATCAGTGATAACCTTAGCTTGTTTGATTTGGTTGGGATACTTCATGTTGAACTTGTTATATAATGCGGCGTCAGATACTTCAGGAGCTAAATCCCCGATAAAAATAGAATATTCATTGGACAGGTTTGTACTGCGATCATGACTTCCCGTTGAGTTTCTGCCAGAATAGTTTAGCTTGAAAACTCTGTTTGAGTCTGGTACTTTTTGCCCGTTTCTCTGTATGGCTAAATCAATGGATTCTTGGTCTCTGAAAGTCACAAAGCAATAGCTAGGCTTCAGAGGTTGTAGTCGATCTCTCATGATCTTGACATGATGAGGTTTTGATACCAATTTTGTCCACAAGTTGTCAATTGATTCTTCTGTCCATTGGGGATCCAAATCACCCATCCACATCTGAAAATCGTTGTTCCTCAAGGGTGTACTATGTTGCTGATAAACATTCTGTCTAGCTTTATATGATGATGTTGCTGGTGTCTGTCTTTGTCTGTAACTTGTATGAGATGTCTGTTGATAGCCATTGTTAAATCTCCCACGACTGCTTCCACCACGATTATTTCCGCCGCCGCTGCCACCTCCTCTTGAACGAGACGGGTAGCCAGAGGAGTATCCTCTAGGTCTGTACCCAGAATTTTGATATGTAGACATGTGTAAATATATAAATGTACTAGTGAGTATAGATGATTTAGGTGGTTGTTAAATTTTTCCAAACTTTCTTTTTTTTTGGTTTGATATTTTTTTTTCGCCTTAGGTTCTTCTCTTACTATGCGGTGGTGGTTTAATTCAATGGTGGTGGGAGGCTTGATTGTCTGTCTCCAACAACTGAATAATACTTTTTCTCTAATTTTTTTCTTTGCAATTTGATCCAATTATGATCAAAGCAATCGTTGATATCCATTCTAGATGTAACTTCAACGCGGAGTAATTTCTTGATATACGATTTACTTGATAGACTGATTTTACTAAATTGTGGTTTTGCAAAATTTAGCTGGCCTAGACGTGACGCCTTGAGTATTTTATCTTTACTCTCAGAATAGAAAGGCGAAACACCGGATAGCAATATATGTGTAATTACACCCAATGACCACGTATCACATTTGAAGTCGTATGATTGCACTGCTTTATTTCCAGATTTGTCAGCCTTGAATACTTCAGGTGCACTGTACTCTAGAGTTCCCACACATGTGTTGGTTCTGTTGTTGTACCCAAGATGTTTTGCAATTCCAAAATCACATAAATAGATTTTTGATCCGGGAATAGGTAGCTCAAGCAATATATTGTCTAGTTTAAGATCCCGGTGGACAATTTTTAGTTTTTTATGTAGAAAATGTAGTGCTTTCATTATTTGGAAAACAATAAAAATGGCTTCCCTTTCAGGAATCGCTTTCAAATAATCATCTTTCACTAGATAGGAAAATAAATCACCACCACATATCAAGTCTTGGAAAAGAAAGATCTTTGAATTTCTTGTAATAGTATCATATATTCGGATAATATTAGGCTTTTTCCTTTTTGGTTAGTATATTTGACATTCGATACAAAAGATGCATTAAAGCGTGTATACTAACATGGTTAATTTTGCTTAACAAATAAGACTCTTGTGTGGGTTTACTATTATTTGAAAAATATCCCGACTGATTATTCTGAGTGATTTTTACTGCAAATAGTTTTGGGTTATTGGGTTTTTTTGCGACATATACTGCACCAAAGGAGCCACAGCCAATCATTTTGTTAGAGATTTCCCAATCTTCCATTGGTTGGTCTAGTTCTGTTTGAGAGCTCACTTCGGTTTGCAAACATTTATATGTTATATGTGCAGCTGTTTTCATTTCAATTGTATCTCTATTTTCCAAAATGCCAGTGAGTCCAAACAGCATGTCTGCTTCGTTATGTTTGATGCCATTTCTTGACTTGTCAAATATATAAGTAATAAGGTTTGAGTCACTATCAAACTGAATTGCCCAGATTATACAATGCTCCATTGAAACAGTTGGATTGATAAGTTGTACTTTACATTTTGGAGATCTTCCTATGGTAAGGACTTGTTGTCTTAGTAAAGGAACAACGATTACATTCCCACTTATACTAGGCCGTGCATATTTTTCTTGGTCTTTGTTTAATTTGCTAAGAAGTACTTGCGTATTATCAATTAGAATAATTTGTAATATCCCAATCACGTCCATTGTTAGGTGGGAGAAACAATCTAAAAAGAAAAAGATGATTTGAAATAATCTGGATATTTCGTTGTTTTTATATATTTTTTCTTTTTGCAGCCCTAGTAGATTGATTTGTACTGGAAAATTTTAATGATCTTTCATGATTACATTTTTGAACAAATCCTGGTTATTAATAACTATTATATTGTCGATTCTTTATTATATCTGTTTAGTACAAATTTGTTTTCTTTCTCCAATCCTTGCATTGCCCATTTACATTCGCTATCAGCCAAATTTTTTGAAATACAATTTTATCGAAAAATAGCAAAAATCTTAAATAGAAAAACATTGAGTGCAAAATGCATACTAAACCAGAATTACAAAACCCATTCAATCACATTTATACCTTTCACAAGAAGTCATAGACCCCTTTCTATTTGACCAACACAGCTATATCTTAATGGGATGGTCTTTTTTTGGCAACCACTCATAGTCGTGCGAGCTTCTCAAAAGCACTCTATTATGTTTTGTAGATTTTTTTTTGATTTTCTCGCTTCATATTAGTTTTGTATATTGTTTAGATTCTATGAGAGAAAAAGTAAAGTTTCAATAAATTGAAACAACTCAAAACTGACATTAAACCAGACATACATTCATAACAACACTACACAATGTTTGCAAGATCACTGAGAAACTACGGTAGAATTATTTTTAGAAGGTTTCAACACTCAAGTCATGCACCAGCTAGTGAATCTGTTCCATTTTCCAACAAATTTGGTTTTGATTTAAGCCCACCACCAATTCACGAATACTGGAATATCCACAACTCCACCATACTCTTTGCATTCGTTCCAGTTTTTCTTGGAATTGCATACTTTGCTAAATATGTTGGTAAGACAGTGGACGCAAATGCTGCCTACTTAGGCTACGCTGACTCCGAAGCATCACCAGTCAGCAAAATCCCATTTGGGCAATCTCAAGCAGCACCTGCCAAAGAAGAGTAGATTATGAATTATGACAATTCTGTGTTTTACAAGTAAGAAAAGACCATATCTATTTATGCGAGACAAGTGTTTGATGGTGGGAGAGTGGAGTTTGCAGTTTATTGATAAGTTATAAGTATTCACAAATAATTAAGCTTACTATTTGGAAAATAGGTTTGTACATTATAGTAACATCAATTTCATTTATTACGTAGAAGTAATTAACAATGGATCAATATACATACATGTTTATATTTATTTCAAACAGTAACAATGTATGACATTTTTAGACTGACTTTGTCAATGCAAGTGCTCCATAAGCTAGACTCATCTGGCTATTGGGGTTGTTCGATGTCAGACACATTGATAGTTGACGCAAAATACACGACCTGAATAATTTTTTTCTCACTTGATTTTATTGGTTGATTGTATTCTGAAGAAGAGAACAAATATTTTAAAGAGTGCTAAAACAAAACGAAACTATTGATATTTTATTTATATTGTTGCTTAACTTGTGCACACCCACAGAAACATGATATCAAGAATTGGCCTCAGAACACCAGCAAAGGCGTTGTCACTCAGTTCCAGAGGAGTTGCCGGCTATACATCAAGGATCGCATTAACAAGGAGTTATGCTACTCAAAAAGCTACAATCTATGATCAAAGTACTGGTCAAACAATCGAGTTGGCTGACCCAGAACACCCTGAATTAGCAGATTTCAAAAACCCACCATTTGTATTGAAACAATACTTAGATCCATATGCCAAATACGACGATCCACAGAATAGAAGAAACAAGAATGACCCAATGCACATTGATGAAGACATGTTGGATTTGTGGTCACCAGATTACTATGACCATGTATCTGATAGCACTGCTTTGAAACATAATGCCATCTTTTTTGGTTTGATATTTGGGATTTCAGCTGTAATTGCCTACTTCCAATTAAACCCAGAAAAACCAGCCATGATCAGATCATTCCCATACAATGGTTTAGCAGATGCATTAGGAGCTACCTCAGAAGAGACTGCACCATTTTATCAAAACAAACCAGATTTGACTGCCGAAAAGGAATGTGGCATTTTACCCGCTGATAATGATATCACCAATAATCAAGCTGCCTACAAAAAAGAGAACTCAGAATTCATAAAATCTGGTACTGCTTAGATATTCTAGCTATTCTAGGTGCGTTCTATGGGATTTTGAGAAATATATTTCAGGATTGAAATTGTGAAATTATTGTTGAAACTAGTTTACCTATTGAGAAGACAGTAATTCAAACAATGTTTTACTTTTCTTTTTGTACGGACTTCATTATTATTTGTAAACTATTAGCATATACATATATATTCTTTCAATCGAAACTTGAACTAAAAAAGAGCGTTCATTTCTAGCACAATAGATTAAGCTAAATAGGACAGTTCATTGTAGGAATTGTTTACACTGTAATTTTCTGCAGGAAAAGTATCGGTATAATAATTTTGAAACTGACGTGTGTGCGCCAACATCCACCAGATTAAAAATTCGGCTTATTTTCAATTTTTTTTCTCTCTCTCTCTTTCTCTTTTATTTTTTTTTATCCACTCTTTAATCCATTTCGGTTTATTTATTTTTTTTTTTTTCGATTTATTTAATTACAATTTCGGAAATTAAATCTCATCTTGCAGATCCAGCAAACACATCAAGCATATTCTCACAAGAAAACCAGAAATGCCAGAGAATGGAAGACTAAGGAGGACACTGGCAAGGTTGACTCAGAATGGAACTTCAACCTCCTCCTCTACGATTTATCAGAATGGGAAACGAACCAGCCAGCATGCACAAGAAACATCAACAGCATCAAATAAAAAAAGAAAAGTTTCAACTCAATCAAAGGAAGATAAATTATCAGATATTATCGTTGATTTTAATTTGGCAGTTAATGAATTGTACCAACTAAAGGAATACAAATCTATTATAAGCTGGGACCCTATAGAAAATTCAAGTGCAAATGATAGGGGCATTAAGGCAGAGTTTGGAGAATTTGTGAAAAACAATGATTACAGACTTGTTTGGGATAAAGAAATTGAAAATAATTCCAATATAGACAGTTTGCCACTAAGGTTTCAAAAGAAAAAGTTAGCGGAACAGAACAAATTATTAGATGACAAATTTCTGATTCGACAGAATGTGCTAGCGAGCAGTAAAATGTTAGAAGAATCTTTAGTTAACAAAACGAGAGATGAAGTAAAGATAGAGAGTACTTTTAAAGCCATTCAATCACAGGAAAAAGCAGGATCTAAATTGAAAACGCCATCTCAAACATCGAACGCAAAAACAAACATACGGAAAAGCGGGTCAACGACACCTAAAAGGGGAAACGAGAACGGGTCTCGAAAACAAGCTCTTGAAGATCAAGACGAGATTATCGAACTAAGTGATGACAGCAGTGTGGTAGAAATAGAGAGTGATTTATCTGATGCGGAAACACATTATCGCATAAAGTGCATTAAAAAAACAGTTCCACCTCCATTAGTAACACATCCCTCTCATATACCGCAATGGAGACCAGAAAATTTGGAAGACGGCAATAGATCGACAGGCAGGTTAATTCAGTTAAAAGATCTGTCCAGTAGTAGTAAAATTATCAATTTCGATCCAACACCACTAGAAATAATACAATTAAAAGACGAAGTTATTGCTGCACCAAAACTCACTGAAAAATTACAAAATTTTCTTAACAATGATTTTAAGACTCCCATTATCGACGAATCGAATGTTCCAGATTACAATTTCACTAGAGATGAGTATAATACAATCATGTCTCAACAAGAGAAATTATTACGAAAGTTATATCACAAGGTCAATATTGAAAATAGCCTTGAATTGAATGGTGACAAGATAGAGCGGCGCAAAGTTATTCTCCCTCAATCGAATATAAAACTTACAGATCCTTTCAGAAATACCTTCTCAGTCAAACCCAAATTGCATGGTGCTGCAAATAACGCCACCCATCAAGATTATTTGCTAGCTCAAGGTATGGCATTTTCCAAGGTTCATCAACAAATGAGGAAACAACACCACTTACGAACCAGAAAGATTGCCGCAATGATAGATCAGCATTTTAAAAAGAAGAAAGGAGAGAAGGAAAGACTAGCTAAAGAAAGAGAGCAGAATCTCAAAAAAATGAGTCGATTGACAATGCAAGCCGTGAAGAAAAGATGGAATCAGGCACAGAAAGTGTATCAAATTATACAAAATGAGAAAGAGGAGGAGTTGAAGAAGATCAAAGGTAGACAACATTTGAGTGAAATGCTAGAACACTCCACTCAGTTATTGGAAGCTCAACTTACTTCTTCGAGAGAGCCCACAGTTGAAGCCGAAAGTGATGACAATAGCACGACCTTTGACGACAATACCAATGATTCTGACAATTTCCTGTCATCAGAAGAAGAGGAAAACGAAGAAGACAACACACAACAGCAAATAAACGGAAATAAAAAGTATGATGTAAATGGAAAAAGTAACGATGAGAACGATATGAGTTTATCGGTTGAAGAATTAAGAAAGAAGTATGCAGATTTAGAGACTTCAGTAGAACCGTTATCGTCTAACGTGACTTCTGACAAGGAAAGAGAATCTGAAACTTCAAGTGAGGATGCTGAACTGAGTGATGACGATGATACAGATGTTACAAGAGGTCTTGCGTCGTTGTACCAGAATGATGAAGTTGCGGACTTTGCCACTACAACTTTTGAGTATAGTGCAGAGGAGAAAAAGCTTATTGAAGATCTTAACCAAGAAAGTGATTCGAGAATGAATTCATTATTAGACTCAGACTCTGTTAGCTCCATTTCGGATAGTGAGTCACTGGAAGAAAGTTCATCTGATACTGAGATGGATCAGCTGAATGTTTCAGAGCCTCCTCGTCTGTCGGAAACTGGGAGCAATACTGGACTTGCAAGTTTATTTACCAATGGCACAATTGTGCTGGATGAAGAAGATGACGCTTCAATTTCCAGCAATTTTGAAAATGAGAGTGATGAAAGTATGAACCTGTCTGATAGAGAGCTTGAAGTCAATGGGAACGGTAAGATAGATAAAATTGCATCTACTGATGAAGATGACAGCAATGTTGAAATTGTGAATGGGTCAAAAGTTAAAGATGTACCTATCCCACTGCTCTTACGGGGTACATTAAGACCGTACCAAAAACAAGGTTTAAATTGGTTGGCTAGTTTATATAATAACAACACTAATGGAATTCTTGCCGATGAGATGGGGTTGGGTAAGACTATACAAACAATATCGTTATTGGCATATTTAGCTTGCGAACATCATAAATGGGGCCCACATTTGATCATAGTTCCTACTTCTGTTATGTTGAATTGGGAAATGGAGTTCAAAAAGTTTGCTCCTGGATTTAAAGTGTTGACTTATTATGGTTCTCCCCAACAAAGAGCCCAAAAAAGAAAAGGATGGAACAAGCCAGATGCTTTCCACGTGTGCATCACATCCTATCAATTGGTGGTTCAAGATCAGCAATCATTTAAAAGAAGACGGTGGACATACATGATATTAGATGAGGCTCACAATATTAAAAACTTTAGGTCTACGCGATGGAGAGCATTGTTGAATTTTAATACTGAAAATAGATTACTTTTAACTGGTACGCCGTTGCAAAACAATTTAATGGAATTGTGGTCGTTGCTTTATTTTTTAATGCCATCATCTAAAGTGAACCAAGCAATGCCAGAAGGGTTTGCCAATTTGGACGATTTTCAGCAATGGTTTGGAAAGCCAGTGAATAGGATACTAGAGCAGACATCAGCGGGGAACTCTGATTTGATCGATGAAAATGAACGAACTACACAGAAAATGGATGAAGAGACTAGAAATACAGTGGCCAGATTGCACCAGGTTTTGCGTCCTTATTTACTTCGTAGATTGAAGAAAGACGTGGAAAAACAAATGCCTGGAAAATATGAGCATATAGTGTACTGTCGATTGTCGAAGAGACAAAGATTCCTTTATGATGATTTCATGTCACGCGCAAAAACTAAGGAAACGTTGGCGTCGGGTAATTTCTTATCCATTATCAACTGTTTAATGCAATTGAGAAAAGTTTGTAACCATCCCGATTTATTTGAAGTTAGACCAATTGTTACATCTTTCGCCATGCCAAGATCAATTCCCTCATATTACCAGAGTACCAATGAATTGGTGAAGAGACTGTTCAACAAGGATGAAACAGTTTCGTTTCAAGCTTTGAATCTTGATGTTACTGGATGTGAAAATATGAATTATTTTGTATGTCAATCGACTGGAAAATTGATGACCACAGAACCATTTCAGGATCAAATAAATAAACTAAAAATTTTGCTTGTCGAATTTGAGAATTCAGATCCTATCAATTATGTTAGTTATTATCAACGGCTTCGAAGAGAAGAACAGGCAGAAATAAAGGAGAAACTAGAGCACGTTGTGTACTTGAACAATTTGAGGTGTGGAAGAAAACCAATATATGGGGAGTCGTTACTAAGACTACTTACAGTTAATGCACATGATTTCAGTGATGAGCCATACAACAAATATTGTTTGACATTATCTGGCAGAGTGGACAAAATGAACGATACTATTGAGAAATACTCAATCATTACACCTGCGGCCGTTGCTTTAGATATGAAAGACCAACTAATTCCAATATCCACCAAGCAAAGAATTTTACATGAAGTTGCCGAAAACAAAATTGACAATCCTTTCCATAAGGCACAAGTTAAGCTATCAATTGCTTTCCCTGACAAGACATTATTGCAATATGATTGTGGGAAATTGCAAAAATTGGCTACGTTGTTGCAAGAATTGACCTCACAGGGCCACCGAGCTTTGATTTTCACACAAATGACAAAGGTATTGGATATTTTGGAGCAGTTTCTCAATATTCACGGGTATAGATACATGAGATTAGATGGTGCAACCAAGATTGAGGACCGTCAGCTATTGACTGAAAAATTCAATCGAGATCCAAAAATCCCAGTATTCATCTTATCTACAAGATCGGGTGGGTTGGGGATCAATTTAACTGGTGCAGATACCGTGATTTTTTATGACTCTGATTGGAATCCGGCAATGGACAAGCAATGTCAAGATCGTTGTCATAGAATTGGTCAAGTTCGAGATGTTCACATTTATAGATTTGTTTCTGAATACACCATTGAGTCCAATATTATCAAGAAGGCGAACCAGAAAAGACAGTTGGATAACGTTGTTATTCAAGAGGGAGAGTTTACTACAGATTACTTTGGTAAGTTCTCGGTTCGTGATTTGGTCAGTGATAGCAATATTGGGAAGGAAATAACAGATAGAACTATTGATTTTTCAGGCGATGCCAAGATGGGTAACGTATTAGCTCAGGCTGAAGACGAAGAGGATAGAGTCGCTGCTGGAGCTGCATTAAAAGAGGTTGCCATTGACGACGATGATTTCAAAGAAGAGACTAGATCAGCTACTACAGGAGCCACTCCTGCTCCAACAGAAACTAATGCATTAAGTACAACGGATGGCGACGCTGGATTTATTGATGTGGATTATGAGGATGGCATTGGTCACATTGATGAGTATATGTTACGGTTTATTTCGGATGGATATTATTTATAGTTACTCCTTGTATTACATATTAAGCAAATGGCCCTTTCTTTTATAAAAATCTTTTGCGTATCGTTGGTACTAGTACAGACATCAAGGATAAGTCTTCGCAATACCTTGTAGAAGTAGTTGAAATGTGTGTGTGGTTTCCCAAGCATGCTTTCAAATACTGTGTTTATTTCTTTACACAAGGAACCAACTTGGTCTAGACGATGAGAATGAAACGGATACCATATCGTATAGTGGATGTTGCTATTTTCGGATATAGTTATCCAATCCAGTGCCCAAATTTCATTCAAAACACTCATTAGTCAAGAGTTCAGTTCGCAATAGATGCAGATATCATTTCACAACCCAATCTGTGATTGTTCTCCATTCAGTAATCTAGAAACGTCATGACCTACCAAATATAGCACTGAAGCTCACCTTTTGTACAAGTCTGTGATATTAGATATCTAATTTGTTCCGTAATGGACCATCACTCTATCGATGTAAACACCAAATCCCCCAATTCTAACTGATTTACTTCTGTCATACATGTATCCCTTTTGTCTTTTGTGTTGCAGAACTCAGTAATCTAAAAAATCAAAAATCTTCCCATCACTTGTTTCTTTATCGAAAGGAGTTATATAATATAGCCCCAGCCTTATAATTGCTGCATAGTTTTTCTATATCCGTTATCGATCGCAAACACCACCTGACTTTGGTTAATTTGATCCGCAATAGAGAAAAAGAAAAAAGGAATTGAACAACACCAGACTTGATTTTGCGCTGCTTACTTAATTACACAAAGCTAAAAATTGAACGATTGGATCTTGTTTTCTCTTTACAACTAAACTCACCTGATGATGGATGAATTTCTCCCAATAATTTATATTCCATCGCATTGTTTTCAATTTGGAGAACAAAAGCAATGGAATATGGGAAGCACGCGTCAGCATATTCTTTTACTCATTGTCTTTAGAGGTGATTACTAATACCATACGGTCGCAATGCTTCACATAGATAAATATTCCACAGAGAGAGGATAAATCTCATGGCAAGACGCGCCGGTTTGCAGCAATAATGGAAACAACAACAAAACAAAGCACCGCCTGTTACTCCATTCTTGGCTGCTCCTCGGTATGATTTATGTTTAATTTCTAAAACTTTAACTATATATACGATCTAAAGAATTTTCTTTCTATATTGTCTTTCATTTTTTCGATGTTTTTTTTTTCAAAATTTAGACATATAAATAAAGCGCAAAAATTCCACTTAACTAAGTTTTTAAAACCAGTACTTTACAAACACTAAAAAAAGATATACCATTAACAATGTCAAAAAATACAGATAACAACAAACCATCACCTAAAAAAGTAACTGAGAAAAGCACTCCAATTGTAACGAAACCAGAGTCAGATAAGACTGTCGAAAAAGCTTCCGACGACAGCGAAATCGATCTTCCTGAGGTGTATAAAAGACACAAAGAGTTTTTAGCCAAACATGTGGTTAACAGACACAAGTTAAAACAAGAAGAGTCCAACGAGCCATTGCTTACACCAGACAAGACGCGTCATACCATATATCCGATAAAGTATCCCGAGTTATGGCAGTTCTATAAAAAGTCGTTAGCCTCATTCTGGACTGCTGAAGAGCTTGACTTGAGTAAAGATTTGGATGATTGGAATAATAAGATGAACGAAAACGAAAGATTCTTTATCTCTCGAGTTTTGGCATTCTTTGCTGCATCGGATGGTATTGTTAATGAGAACTTGGTGGAAAATTTCTGTGCAGAAGTGCAAATACCCGAGGCTAAACTGGTTTACAAGTTTCAGATCATGATGGAAAACATTCATTCAGAGACTTATTCGTTGTTAATAGAAACATATTTCAAAGACCCCGAAGAAGCAGACTTTTTGTTTAATGCTATTGACAATATCCCATTTATAAGAAAAAAAGCCGATTGGGCAATCAGATGGATCCAGAGCGAGGATGCTTTGTATGCTGAGAGATTGGTTGCATTTGCTGCTGTTGAAGGTATATTTTTCAGTGGCTCGTTTGCAGCAATTTTCTGGTTAAAGAAACGGGGTTTGATGCCGGGGTTGACATTTTCCAATGAATTAATTTGTCGAGACGAAGGGATTCACACAGATTATGCCTGTTTATTATTTTCATATTTAAAAAATAAACCTTCTTCAGAAATAATTGAGAAAATCATCACCGAGGCTGTTGATATCGAGAAAGAATATTTCAGCGATGCGCTTCCAGTATCCTTATTGGGAATGAATTGTGACTTGATGTGCCAGTATGTTGAATTTGTTGCTGATAGATTACTAGTAGCTTTTGGAAATAAAAAGTACTACAATGTTACCAACCCATTTGATTTTATGGAAAATATTTCCTTGGCTGGTAAAACTAATTTCTTTGAAAAGAGAGTCTCTGATTATCAAAAGGCTGGTGTGATGGAAAAAGTGGAAAATAAGAATGAGAAAACTGGATTGTTTGATCAAGATTTCTAATAAACAATGGTGAACATGATTTCTTTTTTATATTAGTTGATTGTTGTATTGGTTTCTATTGTTAAATACTTGGGTTGATGCCATCAGACGCTTTGGTGGATTTCTTTTTTAGGCAATTTGAGTCGGACTTTGAAAACGGGCTTTTTTTTCCCCTTTTATTTTTTATTATTATTTGCCTTACAGCCGCTTATACAAGTGTAAGACTTTAATAGCTTTTTCACATTTTCTTTATTGACGGGAATCAGTACCCTTATCATCCTTATTCGTTATTTTAGTTTACTTTGCAATATAATGTAAGTACTTTTCGATTACTCTTTTTTTTTTTGACTCATCCTTAAATCTGTTAGCCTATAAATATCAGTCTGTATGATCTATTAAATTTTTATATAAAACCCACCAAAAAAAGAAAACTTAAAGTTCAAAAAACCCCACAATTCAAACACCAATCAAGCCACCACTCACTTCCCTTATAATAACTCTTCCCATGGTACCGAGTTTTGGAAAAAGGGTACTTTTGTTCTTAAACGTTGAACTTATCGAAGAGTTCCATCCCGTTTTCTTTGTTTCCTTTTTAGGAACAGGCATCACAGGAAACATACTCTACGGGTTTCCATATCCAGCACAATGGTTAAAAGTCCTTGGTATAATTATGTTCTGTCTAACGGTGTTACTATTTGTGCTAGTGACAACCTGTTTAGTTGTTTCTTGGGTTTACTATCCGCTGAGGATATACCGATATCACATAGATCCAACACTATCTATATATTTTGCAGTATACTCTATGGGGTATAACACAATCATAAATGGAATACACTTGATCACCCATGGAAAATACCCTATTTTTTTATGGACACTCTGGTGGATTGGAGTTGCTGTTGCTTTGTATAATGCCATCTTTATTTTCTTCATATCATTTTTATCAAAACTAAATAAGCATAACCTTGATGCAATTAGTGGGGTAGCTTTGATGCCGGTTGTGTGCCCAAGTGTAGTTTCGTCGTCGGGGCACTTGATAGCCGTGAACTTACCCAACTCTAATTTGAAAAAGATTACAGAGATCACATGTTTGATGTTGTTGTTTGTTTCATTGGTTTGCTTCCATGGAGTGGGGGCCTTATATATGGCCAGACTAATTCTTAGGAAAATACCAGCAACTGATCATATCTTTTCACAATTTCTACCTGTTGGTTTTACGGGTCAATGTAGCTACAGTATAATGCTATTTGGCTCTAATATGCTTACTTTCATTCCAGATAAAACGTTAGGACAGATGTTTTTCGTGTCATCAGCACTTCTTTCCGGTTGTTTACTAGCGGGTGGCTATGTATACTTATTCCTCGCAATTGCATCAGTCTTGTCAAAAATACGGCCATTTGCCAGACATCCAAATCCAAAATATACTAGTAGTAAATTAGGATTGATTATATGGAACAAAGGGTTTTGGGTTATGACATTCCCTATAGGTACAATGTCATTGGCAAATTTTGAGATTTCAAAAGGGGTAGATGGTCAATACCAGTTGGAATTCTTCAAGGTAATGAGTGCCATTTTCGGAGTTTGTTTATTTATGATCTGTCTAGCGAATCTTGTCGGATTGTCCTGGTGTATTGTGCAAAAGATCAGACAAGAATATCTCCAGTACAAAGTAGACACATCAATTGTAGAAGTTGAAAGTAAAGTATAGGTATTTATTGATAGTTATTTTTATAGGGGGGCTATAGGATGTTCAGGTAAGAAGAATGCATTGCAACATGCTTATTATTTAGGACACAAGATTGAATGATAGAAAACTATACATATTTGATCAATATACACGACTAATATATTTACATTTGACACGACCCAATTTCTATTTTTCCAACATTGTCGCACCGAAACTCTCAAAATGTTCACTGATAAAGCTTAACACACCAACACTCTCAATCAGAAGTGCTTAACAAGTGCAATCCCCGTCCCCAATTATTATCCATAATGTCATCTGGTATCCAATCATTATTGAAAACCGAAAAAGAAGCTGCAGAAATTGTTAATGAAGCTAGAAAATATAGAACCACACGTTTGAAGTCTGCAAAACAAGATGCTCAAGCTGAAATTGATAACTATAAAAAGCAAAAGGAAGAAGAATTAAAAAATTTTGAAAAAGAACACGAAGGGTTAAATGAAAAGATCGATAAAGAAGCTGATGCTGAAGTTGAAAAGGAATTGACCAGTATCAAATCCACTTTTGAAAAGAAAAAGAGTGCAGTTGTTAAATTGTTAGTTGACGCTACTGTCAAGCCAACACCAACTTTACACATAAATGCATCTCAATAAATGCCAGGCAAACAAGACGATCTCCAACAATTACAATAAATGTATTTAAATGGTTACAATTATAGTTATGTTTAGAAAAAAAAAATAATTGATAGTAATTCATAGTCATAATTCTGTTTGATTGAATTGTATTTTTTTTTTTCAAAAGAAAAACGTATTATTCACTCTTATACTGAGCAACTCGACAAGGTATATAACATTCCTGTCTCTCGTCAACTAAAAGTATAATTGAAAATCTAAATAATGCTAACTCTATTCATGTCACTGACGTATTTACTATGCACACCCTTCCATCGAACAGAACGTCAATAAGAATGAATGAAAAATTTTAAGATCCCCCTGTAGCCAAATTCTTTAAAGCTTTGACTTTGTTCCACAATCTGCCATCATAACCTGCTATATTCAAGCTTTTCACAAAATTCCATGCCTTTTTATCATTCTCTATTGGGTAATCTATTGTAGGTGGTATGCTTGTGGCAACTCCAAACAATCTCAACAAAGGTTTGTCCATTATCACAGACTTGGCATTACACAACCCAGTAAGTCCTTCTTCTCCACCAAATTTTCCATAACCCGATTGCTTGATACCACCAAATGGCAACTGCGCAACGTAAAAAGTCGCAAAATCGTTGATGGCAACATTGCCACTTTGCAATTGATCTGCGATTTGATTGACCTGGTTAAAATTGCTTCCGAAAATAGAGTTACCAAGTCCAAACTCGGTTCCGTTGGCAATGTTCACTGCATCTTCAGCGTCATTGGCCCTAATCATTGTCAACACAGGACCAAAAACTTCCTCTTGGAAAATCTTCATTGTAGGATCAACATCGACTAACAATGTTGGCTCAAAATAGTGACCCTGTGGATAATTGGGATGTTGGTATTGCTTACCGCCATGGATTAACCTAGCACCTTTGCTAACGGCATCTTCAATTAGACCTTCTAATTGAGCAAATCTATTATCAGATATCATGGCACCCATGTCTATTTCATCCAATTGGTCAATATCCGATCCAACTCTAAATGACTTGATTCTCTCCGTGAAAATCTCCACCAATTGTTCATACACTTTCGGTAAGCAAATAACCCTTTCGACACCAATACAGTTTTGACCAGCACTTTGGAAAGTTCCTCGCAAGATCACAGACGACAAGGATTGCACATCCTTTACATCATCTAAAACAATCAATGCATCTTTACCACCCAATTCTACAACACAAGGTGTTAATTGTTTCGCAGCTTGACTCACCACATGATGAGCCACATTTTTGGATCCAATGAAAGTGATATGAGACAATCCTGGATGTGAAACAAAATATTCTGCATCATTGGGGAAACAACAGCACAATTGCACCAAGTTTTCATCAATGGCCAACTCTTGTAAACACTTTCTAACAAATTTAATAAACCACTGTGATGACCATACAACGTTCTCCGAACATTTCACAATAATAGCGTTGCCAGTGAATAAAGATGCAATTACTGGGCCCATTAGGTTATGGAATGGGTAGTTCCACGACACAATTGAAGTCACCACACCCATTGGTTCATATCTCACTTCAGCATTTTTCATCATCCCAATCAAGAAATTGGCAGGGCCGGGTCTTTGGGATGGTCGCAATACCTTCTCACCATGCAGAATTATCCAGTTTAACTTTTCTAATGTCACCATAATTTCACCCATCGACGCATCTAGCTTCGTCTTACCTGAGTCTCGACATGCTACTCGGGCTATGTTCTCTTGGTTTTCCAAAATAAAACTAGCCATTGTCTTCAACAATTTTCTTCGCAAGCTGAAAGAAGAGTTTGCCCATTTTTTCTGCGCCTTTGATGCATTGTTTATCATCTCGTCCATGTCTTCTCGTGTTGTACAATTGAATACTCCCAAATATTGGCCTGTGGCAGGACAATAGCTTTGAATCTTATCTGGTTCATTGGGAATACTGATCAGTGGAGGGTATAATCTTTTACCTTTCCAATGTGGCCTGGCTTCTTCTGGTATTGGTAAGGTGATCTTTACGGGTGCTTCTATTTTGTTGTAGTTGTTAGGCTGAGCAGTGATGTACTTGTTGTAAACATAATATAACACTGGAACAATGACTCCAATAAAAAATGTAGTAGATATCTGATACTGCCATTGCCATTGTCGAAACTCAAGATCAATTGCTATCATGACTGCAAAAATCCAAAGCTGAAAATGTTTATTTTTAGTTTGCTTGTTTGTTTTTTAGTTTATTAACTTTGTAGTGAAAATAATAACTATACAAATATTATAAAGTTTTCGGAATATTTAATTTTTTTTATTTCTCTCTTTCTTACCTTTGCGTTTCGTGCTCGTTAATATTTTTTTTTTCCTGAGTACCCACTGCTATTGATGTATATACGATCGGAAAACAATTCTGTATGTATTTGTGTTTTTCAAACAAGGCTTTACTAAATATTGTTCTCAAAAAACTCTTAAGTTTTGAAAGTCTATAATAATATCTTTAAGTTCTGTTTATTTCTGTTCTATAAAAGTTTACAGGTGTCATAATTGGTTGTCACAATGTTTCTTGGTAATATCTATTTGTTCTTCTTGCTCATCTCAGCGCAACAATTCGATCAAAAACAATTCAACACATATGCAGCCTAATCTTGCTGGTTTTCGGCCTCTTCTACATTCTGTAATTCAAGTCCTCTAATTATTTCATCAAAATTGCCCTCATCAGCTGTTCTGCTCTGAATAATACTTCCCAACAAGTTTTGATCAACATAGTCTAATAGATGATCAACAATACTCTCATCTTTTTTCAGTAAACCCATTAGAACAGTCTGCTCCTCGTCTTGCTTTGGAGGTAATATGTCATACTCAAATATATCATTTCTGGACCAAAGCTGTTGTGGCAATTTTGCCATAATTTTATTTTCACCAGACAAAATAGCAAATCTAAGTAAATTAAATGGTGCATTATTTGATTCCTTTTTGTTATCTTTGAAACCAAAAGATCCCAAAATTGAAGAAAAAACACCATTATTCGAGTTCTGCAATTTCCAATCTGAAAACAATTTCTCTAATTCATCATGCAAAAATTGTCTATGGGACTGATCATTCCACATAATCGTACATCTGACCAAGTAAGTTTCAGTAGCAATTTCCACCTCAGTATCTATTTTAAATGAACCTTCACTGAGTGATAGATCATTAGATAACCCTATTTGCTTATAGAGTTTGTATGCCGTGTATGGATGCGCTTCAAAAGCCTTCTTCAATGCCCCTCTAGCTTTTTCCTCTTGATTTAGTTTCAAATGAGCTAAAACAGTAGAAAAGGCAATACCAGGTGTATACCATCTTGTATAGGTGGTCACCAAAGGCGATTCTGCAAATTGGACCATGTACTTCCACTCTTCACTCATCAATGCATAAAAGTCAATAAAATATCTCACACCCAACGGATCTTCGGCGGGACTTAAACTTAGCAAAAGTTTGCAGTATGCTAATGCAGTGTAGAATGTTGATCTTTCACCTAGTGCAGTGATGTACCTAAACAAACACAAGTAGAATTGACGATTCATAAACCGCTCATACGGTAACCTTGCCAATCCATTTGAGGCTTGGTACAACAACTCGTGGAACCCCTTATGGAGTGATCGGTCAAATGCAAAAAGTGCTCTTTCGACCAATGCATTACTTGCTGACTTGTTATCACCTTGTCTTAACAACACCATAGCAACTTGTAATAACGTTTCCACGTGGTATGGGTATTGTTGCAATTGCTGCATTAATGACTCTGGGTCTGGAGACATTACCACACTAGCATAAAATCTAGTATTTGCAACACGCTCTTTGATATTGTTAATTTTCGAGAATTGGAAATACTTCACGCCCAAATTTACTTCTTTGTTTATTTTTAATTGGAGCTCTTCTAAATCTGCCGTGTCCTCTTTATAATCTAAAAATTTAACATAATCATCTGGTTTAATCTCCTCCATATTTAAGGGCTTCAAGGTTGTTGGTAGCCAATCATCTTTAATTTTGGAGAAGATCAATTTTCTTGTTGTGCCGGGAATACCTCGACGGTCCTTTCCACCCCACCCACGAGTTAGTTTAGCCAATCTCTTGAATTGTTGTAACATTTCTGGAGACATACCCATTGATGTTGTTGAGTTGGCATCTTCGATGGTATTCATCGATAAATTTCCGAACAAATTCTTATACTCATTATCTTGGTCCAAACTACCTACAGACTTAATTGACAATAAAGACAAAGATTTTTTCAAACGATTTGTAGTAAATGCCTTAAAATTGGAGTCGAAGTCAGGAGTAGGGGTAGTTATTTCATCTAATTCTTCCTCAAAATCGTACACGTTAATTAAAGTTTTTTGGTTCGTTACTGACACGGTTGTTGTTTGATCATCTTTTATTCTCATTTGTTCTAATATCTTATCAAATTCGTCATCACCATATTCATCCACTATTTTGTTTTGTTGTTTCTTCTTATTAGTTGTTGCCTTCTTCTGTTGTTGCTTCTTTTTATTGTTCTTATTCTTCGGTGGTTCATTAGGCTGCTTGGGTGTTGATCGAGTTTGCTCTGTTGACTCATCCTCTTCATTGTCATTATCAGAGTTTTCCTCGTCATCTGTTTCATTGTCGCCGTCATTTAATAATGCAAATGCGTTTGCTTTTGGCTTAGAAATCGGACCATCATCGAAATCAGATTCGTCATTACCATTTCTTTCAGGTTCTGGGGATATAGACAACTCATTTTCCAATTTCTGTCTTTCCAACCTCCGCAATGCTCTCGAACTCATTGTTGTGAAATTTTAAAGCAATAAAATGTAATTATCCGATGGTTTTGTAATTGTCAGTATATGAATAAATTGATGTCTAGATTTTTTTTTTTGTCCGTTGATTTGAATAGTGGCGAGTAAATCTTTAGAGTTTTGTTTTTTAATAGTGTACCAGCTCACTATCTTTTTTTCTTCTTTTTATTTTTCATTTGTTTTGAGAACATTTTTGGTTGCAAATTTTTATTTAGTTTACAGAGCTGCACAAATTATCCATATCTAATTGTGACAGCAAATCTGGAACAACTACCAAGAGTGTTGAATATAATCTACATGATGTACAATACTATTAGTCATCCATACCTACAACAGGGACAAGACATTTACAATTCCTGTAATCAGCTGTCGGTATCCGATGTGACAACAGCCAGAGATTCAACCAGTCCTAATTTCAAAACCCTACCGCCAATAAATTTGAAGCAATCTACTACACATATACCTGTTAAAATTAGTTTCCCATCAAATACGATTTCTCCAAACATTCCAGATTCTCAAATTACAAATACACTGGCAACAATAACTGATATAGTATCTCCTCAACCGTTCTTTTCTTATTCGCCACAAGACCAAACTAGAATTGCCATACAGAAAAATCTAAAGCTAGCAATTGAAGAAATAAAAAGAACTGAATCACAATACCTATCTAACTTGAAAACTTTAAAACGAGATTATTTTGAGAAATTGATAGAAGACATACATTTGGATGTGCCTGTTCCAATTAAAATTGTATACAATATTCTAGCTGAATTAATACAATATCACGATAAAATGACAAAACTATTTGAAAGAGTAGATGATACAAACATTTTTAAACAATGTGAAGGGTACTGCTCAATAATAGCAGAAAACGGAATCAATCTTTTTTGGTATAAATGGTATTGCTCGCAGCACCAAATAATACAAGACCTGTATCATGAATTTTCTCAACAAAGCGACAGGTACGGGTCAAAATCACAGTCGAATTGGAGACAATTTGTTTTTAAAATTTGGTTTACTGGCTGGCAGAATTTTTTTGAGAGCCAGCAGGGTGTGGGGTTAAAAAAGGATTTTTCATTAATGTCTCTTCTACAACGACCAATTGATAGAATAACAAAATATCGACTATTTGTTGAGACAATTTGCAAAAACTGTATCAAATTAGGTCATAGTACAGCTAATATTCAAAACAGTTTTGAAAAAATTTGCAATCAATTAAATCAAATTAATCGAAACACAGAAGATAGAAACATACATAAAGAGTTATTCGAGTTGATAGACTTCAGTACAATTAGATATCATGAAATGCAAATTGATTTCCAGTTTTTTGGTATCCCGTATCTTGTTGGTACTTGTTGGGCTGTTTATGTTGAAAACAAAGTCCCCCGAGGTCATAATTTACCCATTTTATTGTTCAAGAGCCACTTGATATTAATTGAGTACTGTCATTACTCTAAACGGAAAAAATTCGAGCTCAAATTCGTTGTTCCAGTTATCAAGTGTCATCTAGATTTGGAATCAACAACTTCTTCCTACGGTCTCCATACAACTTACCCTCATTGTATTAAAGTACTGTTTGAGATAGGTCTTTGTCACTATGAACTACTACTTTGTTGGCTTACCAAGACTGATTATGACATCTGGTGTGAGGAATTAACAGTAATAGTTTGTTTTGTAAATGGAAATGATGTATTACAGAAACAGCCAACCACTGAAGCAACCCAATATTTGTATAAATTACCCACTAACTTGTCTCCCTACGATATCAACACAACATCCGAATCATTCACGATGCGACAAGGTAACTGTTATTTTAAACAATGCTTACTAATAAAAATTGTAATTGATAAGGTTCTAATGAAATTGTTGCATACAGAGAGTTCCAATAGCATTCATACGTCTGTAAATAACAACCATGAAGACAAGGGATATAAAATTGTATTTGAAAATAAACAATTATCGACAAACGAGAGGTTTTTCAGAGCATCCATAAGCAAAGGCTTACACATATACTTGATTCAAGAGTCAGAAGCTAAATTTATAGACTTTTTTCTCAGTTGGCAAATCAAGAACCAATTGAAATAAATTTGAATCTTAACACTAGTTTTTATTTATGAAAATGAAGTATGTAAAAGTATGAATCACCTTCCATTAAGAAAATTAAAGCATCAAACTGAAACAACTTAATTAGCAGCGTCACCATTACCTATGCTATCATTGTGGGATCCACCAATTTCACCAATTGATCCTGTTTTAGATTTGTCTTCACCCTTTTCAAGAATTATCTTGATAACTTGATCTGCGTTTGAGGTTTTAAATTCATTCTCTAAATCCAGTTTAGCAGCTTCATCTAAAATACCTTCAGCACCACGTTGTCTATTGATAAACACTTTGAAAATCGAAACCAAATCAATTATAGGAATGGTAGATGACCCTTTGGTACTAAATTCCTTTTTATATTTGGCTAACAAATCGGCATCATCGATGAAAATGACAAAATCGTTTTCAGCACCTTTGTAGAATAATTTATGTGGAGAAGTTTTAGCCATTGTGTTGTGTGTTTTTTTGTTTCCTTGTTTGATAGTTTATACTTTGTAATTGATTTGAATATTGATTTAAGAAGTTATGAAATATGAAATAGGGAGGAGAAATGAAACGGAATTTATACCCATACGACAATACGGGGTGTGTCCAAGAAATAAATAAATTAATAGCAATTATTCAAATTTTCTTCAGGGTGGAGTGACAAGCAAACGATCTCAAGCAATAAAATGCTAACAATTAAGTCAATAATAATAACACATAATAAATTATATAGCAAACTTAAAAAAAAAAGAAATATAGTGGGGGCTTTTTAAGGTATTGTTACATCATTAAGTATTGTTTGATTATTGATGTACTATAAAACACAATTTTTACTGGAACCATCTTAGTAGAAGTGCCAATTGCTTTGCAACTTTTGCATCTCAAAGACCAAAAGTTTACGCCGGATGATTGCTTTGTTCTTTGTGTGCCAGTAAGTGAGTGTGACAGTAAATGTGTGACGTAACAGTTGAAAAATTTGGTTGCTTGTGTTCCAGAAAAAAAAAACCAAACATAGCAATCACCAAAAACCAGCCACAATAGAAAAAGATCTTGAATAATGCGAAGTGATTACATTTCAGTAAGTACCACTACAATAGCTGTATTGGATCCGAAATTGATATTTTGACACGGTACAGAGAACTGCTGTTAGATCTAGAATCTAAAAAGCTACCAACTCTTGGGTGGACTTTACAAAAATTCAACTTTTTAGCAATTATCATGATTACCCCCTTTTTTCTTGTCTTTCCTCCCCTCTCTTACTAATCGTGGTCGTTTGTAGAGACAAACAATTTCTACAACAGAGCGCCTTTAAATGGTTATTCTTCTTGATTGTGAGCAGACCCCAATACTGTAGAGATTGCACTAAAATATTCGTTTTTGAGTCTAACTGTACTTTTAAACTCCGTGCATAAGTTAAAGAGAAGATCTATGGAGACTCATATTTTCCAAACTAAGTGTTCCTGTTGGGTTATTAAACTAATCATTACTAGTTCAAGATCAACAATTATCAGTTCAAAAGTGACTAAACCATTAATTCAAAGCCTATCTTTTTTTTTTTCCTTATTCTTATTTTAATTTAGGTCACGTTATTTCGTGTTAATTCAAATAGCTTATTATTTTTCCCGTCCGTTCCTGTTCTTGCACACATTTCTGCTTCTATGCGCAGCTTAACTACAATGGTCCTTAATTAATAATTGGCTTTCCAACCCTGTTGTCATATAATCAACACTTATCTTAGTATTTGTATTTGAGAAATTTTTTTTTTAGAATCATCACTTTCTTTTTCTAGTTCATTTTCTATCCCCCCTCCTTTCAATTTACTACTGATAGATAAAAGACAACGATGGTTGTGGATCAATTGAAAAATAATATTGTTCTGATATCGTCTAATATTGGAACTCATATTAAGGACGGGTACAAGTACACTGAATCAGAATTCAAAAATATATCCTACAACATTAAAGACACAGTTACATTCCACACCAGAGATTACGATAAGGATGATGAACTTGTTGAGATTTATTATCACGATATCAAACAATCAGTTTCTGGTTTGAAGTACATCACATCGCAGAATCACCATTTGTCCAAGAGTTTCTTGCCACATGTGCTCAGCCTGAATATTAAAATTATTAAAGGATTTATCAACTTGATTGGTCAAGATTCTTTGCGTTTTGATAAAATCAACGAGTATTACCAAGAATTTGATTCATGGCAAGCAACACAAGAAATCCCACATGTACACCCAAAGGAGATGCAATTTTTGAATGAATCTATAAATGAAGAGTTGAATAATTATTTGATCACGGTGGAGAACTTAAAATTTGATTTGGAAAATAATTGGGAAGCATATGACGAATCTCTCAAATATAGAATTGACGAAATGAAGAAATACTTGAAGAAAACTTTGAAATTGATTAAAAAGCGTAATATGAAACGAACAGAGCAGGATCATTTGCATCGCAAAATTGAGAAATTGAACCAGAAAGCGATTCCATTGGACGAGAAAGATAATGACAAACTTGAGAAATTAGAAACAACATATCAGACAGTTGATGCTGCGTTCAACAGCTTGAATAAAAAGTGTATTCAATTATTGCCTAACATAGTTTCATTTCTTGATGAGTTTGTTGAAAATATTACCAAGATGATATTATGTCAACAATTGGAGACGTTTAAAAAGCTAACTGATACTTTTCAATATTTTACAGAGTTTTATGGATTGATTAAAGAAAATTCACCAAAATCGTATACTGAAATAATAGACGATTGGGAACTGAACAGTACAGCTACAAGATTGCAGATAGAGTCTCTTCTAACAATTGTGCACGAGAAACACCCGGATTTGCTTGATAAGGAGATCAATGATGAAGATTCGCTGCTGAACTATTACAGATTTTGGCGTAATATGAGTAATAAATTTGTTGAAAAGAAACATGTTGTGAATACAAAAGACAAGGTAAATGGCATATTCAATGATACTTTAGAAATCGATCCCTTGGTGGCATACAAACAGTACCAAGATCCATCGATGAACCCATCGGAAACATATCATCCACGGAAATTAGTCGATGAGGAAGATATAAAGGTACCAGCAGTGCCGAAGAAAGATGGTCCTGAATTGCCACCTAGGTCAAACACTGCTATTGTGAGGCATTCTGTTCTTGTCTCGCCAATGTCTTCTGCAGGTGCCTCACGGTTATATTCTATTTCTACAGATTCTATGGATTCTATACTGCTATCAGATTTTGAAGACGAGAGCGCAACTATTATGTCAGAAGCTTCATCAATTAGCTCCATGTCAAGTGTTTCGTACTCAAACCATGATTCATCCGAAGCTAAATTAAGAAGGATATACAATGGCAGTAAGAATGAGATTAAGGAAAGCCCAATCACAACCAAGCCAATCCAGTATGAACCTTTTACGTTTGAAAAGCCTATGAGTTTGACTTACAAGTTGAATTTGATACAAAGCTTTTTTGAAAAGTTGAACATTAACACCGATAACAAAGTTTTGAAAACTGCAAAATACGATTTTAGTGGTTATGAACCAGGTGATTTGTCATTTAAACAGGGCGATAATATTGAAATTTTATTAGATTTTCAGAATATTGATACATTGTATCATTCAGATGAGTTAAATTGGTTGATTGGAGTCTCAAGAATTGATGATGAGAGCTACAGAATTGGATTTGTACCTAATAACTATGTTGAGTAAATGTAACTACATACTATATCTTTTTGGTACTGTTTTCTCTCTTTTTTTTTTGTCTTCCTATTATTCAATTTGGTCGCTTGTTTTGATTTTGTTGGTACTTATTAATCTATTTCTCTGTCGAGTAAATCAAATAATGACGATAATATGGTTTCGGGATCTTGGCCTAACCCATTATGAAAATACTCATTAGTGATAAATTGTCTTAAATTACCACGAGGAATTATGTCTTGTTTCACTTTTCTTGTTATTTCAAAATCGACATATTGGTCATCAAAGTAGGTGGCTGCAACAATTGGCACTTTATCCCAAGTGATTGTTTTCAAAACTTTGGGATCGTAAATGGTCGACCACTCGGAAAAGTCGTGTAACGCGTAAGCTAGCTCTTTAAAAGGCTTCAATTCGCTATAATCGTCAAACATGGACTTATATACCATCTCTCCAGTAAAGAAAACTTGTTCCTTGTTCAAAGTAAACAATTTTTCATTGTCGAGGGCATACCTCAACCTATCTGCGCTCCAATTGCTCTTGGAATTTCCATTACAATAGATTGCTTCTTGAAACAAAGCATAAATCACATTTGTTTCAAACCCCAAAAATTGTTGAATTGTATTTAACAAATCATAAGTTGGATACCCAAACAAGTCCAAATCATAATCAAATTTACTGACAATAAGATGAATACCATCTGTACCGCCTGTGCCACCAAATCTTAAACCCAATTGCTGAAATCTTTCAACAGATAAAGTACCACCATTTGGTAAAACTACCTTATTTGCATTCAAATATTCACAAATCCTAACCACTTTAATTTGGTCTCTGGGGTACTTGTCGTAGTAGTGCAAATTTCTTTCAATTGTTCTTTGATATGTTGCCTTGTATACGTCATCAGCTTTGAAATGAACTGGTGGCACACCTCCTGTAATAATAACTTCACTAATGGATTCTGGGAACAAAGACAAATAAGTGAAACAGCAAAATCCACCATATGATTGACCCATTATTGACCATTTGTGATGATTCCCAATTAAATCTTTTCTAATTTGTTCCAAATCACGAATAATCGAGTCAGCACGGAAGTTTAAAATAAACTTCAACTGCGAATCCACTTCAAAATTCCCGTACTCTTTCAAAACCAAATTTTTAAATGTTTTGACTTCCAAAGGAGTACTTAAACCAGTGCCTCGTTGATCTAGATAAACAATTTGGTATCCTTTCTCCAATAGAACTTTGGTTTTCCCCAGATTAGAAGTAGGAACTGGACATGGAAACCCAGGCCCTCCCTGTAAATATACAATTATCTTTGGTTTTTCAGGTAATAACACTTTTTCAAATCCCTCTTTGTCATTATGCAAATTCTTATCATATTTAGAAGTAATGGTAATAGCTACCTTAATAGTGGAGGAAGATTGAGAATCAGTGTAATTTAAAGGCAAATCATACACAATTCTTTGATTTACAATATCTTTCAATCTAAAATAGTCAATAATTTTACTTGTAGCCATGATAGTCAATTGACAAGTTTGGTGGTGTAAGTTTAACAATAGTGTGAGCGTATGTCTGTGGCTTGTTTGACGACAACTGATTTTAGTGTTAATTTTTTTTTTCGGTTGAATTACATTCGGGTGTGAAAAAAAAAAAAGTCCCCCTCGAACGATATAAATTCGTCTTTGACACGACCACACGCAACGCGTAAAAAAAAAAATTCAGAATGATTTTATTTGTTTATAATAACTCTCTTTTATTTTTGGTTATTTTTCTTATTTTTTTGTTGTTTTAATTATTGTTGTTCCTTTCTGAATCTTACTCAACTCCGTTAGTTCATTTTGTATCTTGATTAACAAAGGGTGATAAATTTAATGATGGTAACGAAAAGCAGAGTTTCAAGAAGTGAAGATACCATGTCTTTGAAATTCGACAAATCAATTTTGCCAACAGTTAAATCGCAAATTTCCAATAAAGAATTGATAAATAGATTGATTGCTTTGCATGATGAATTATCTAATATCGATGACTCAAGTGTGAATTTGTCGAATTACACAACTGACTTGGTCAACAAGAAATTGCTTAGCCATACAAGTATGGGGGTTCAGGCTTACTTATGTTGTTGTCTTTCTGATATTCTTCGTATATACGCTCCAAATGCACCTTATTCCGACCAGCAATTGTCAGACGTGTTTAAACTTTTTTTCAAGCAGTTTTCAAGATTATCTGCTAAAAAAGATGACCCATTTTACCAGCAACATGTTTATCTTTTAAAAAGATTAGCAGAAGCTAAATCGACCATTATTATAACTGATTTACCTGATCTGGAATCACTAATTGTCAGCATATTCACCACATTTTATAATTTGGCAGCAAAAGGGTTCCCGGTAGAGCTTGAGACCATAATAACAGATATTTTGTCTGAGGTTTTGTCCGAAGCCGAAGTTGTTCCTCATCAAATATTGCAATTGATCTTGCAAAAATTTGCTAATCACGACCCTAGTAAATTATTGCTGAATAGTGGTATAACAAGTCCTGAATTCAATTTTTCATTGGCAATTTGTGAAAACAATATTGACAGAATGTCGCGTTTAGTGGCTCAGTATTTTTCAGAAATACTTTATGATAATACCAATCACATCGAAGAGGAGGTGACTGAAGATGATAAAAGTAAACTGAACTCCAAATTTGACACCAAATTTTCACAGGCCATGGATATTCTAAAGAAAGTCCACCATTTGTCAATCCAATTGTGGAAGTTTATTCCTAGCGTGTTATCGTCGGTTATGGCACTTATAGATGATGAATTAAATGCTGACGACGAAAAAGTGAGAATTTTGGCAACAGTCACAATAGGGCAAATGTTGGGCTCGCCAGTATATCTGTCAGCTTCAACCAACGTTAACTTTTTTGCCACTCATAAACAAACATGGAATAATTGGTTGAAGAAAACTTCAGACGTGTCTTCCAACGTGAGAAGCAAGTGGGTGCAACAAATACCTAATATAATTTGCTCAAACAACTATACAACGACAGAGATTAATCAAATGTTATCGGCTTGTGTACACAAATGTCTTGTTGATACAGAAGAAAAAGTAAGAGAAGCTGCTTGTGTATGTTTAAGTGAAATTCCTTACCAACATTTCATAAACAAGATAGCTACAACAGAGTTGATAAACACGTTGTTTCAATTGACAAGAGAAAAGCACGCTTCTATTCGGAAGATTTCAATCAAAACTTTAGGTTCTTATTATGCTAGTTATATGAAAGTTGAAAAGAATACACTGTCTGAAATTGGCACTGAATTAAAAGATTCAATTTTGAGTATTCCAAACCAAATATTATCATTGGTATATATCAATAATAAAGAAATCACTACGTTGGTAGATTTAGCTGTCTTTGAAGACATGTTGCCAATATTAGATTTGAATCCCGAAAACCGTGTTGAAAGATTGGTTCAGTTTTATCGTGTTTTAGATGCTAAGGGGAAAGAGGCGTTTGTTGCAATTAATAAGAGACAGCAACAAATTTCAAAAGTATTGTCTACATATATTGAACTATCCGAGGCATATAACAAGAGTAATACATTGGAAAATAAAGATAACAGTGGTACCGATGATAGCAATGAGATAATTTTAAAGTTAGATAAAATTATTGAGTGGTTATGTGTATCATTTCCTGAAGGATGGAACACTTCATACTGTTTTGAAAGGTTTTATAGATTGAATCGAGCTCGGTTTTTCCATTTGGTTAAAGTTTGTATTTCATCAGAATCTGATCTCGCCACGGTTAAAAACTCAATGAAGGAATTACTCAACAAATTAGCTGATTCGAAAAATATCAGAATCGAAAACGAAAGAAGCATGGTAACCACTACTGAAATGGCTGAAAACTTTAAACTTTTATTGTTGAAAGCTTCACCTATTTTTTACAATCTTTCCATTGTCGAAGGGTTAATTAAATATTCAAAGGAAGGCGAAAATGACTACTATTCCTCCGCAAACGAAATATTGGAACAGATCTCATCCATTATTCCCGATGTCTACAAATCACATTTGAGAGCATTATCGAATTTGATAATTGATAAAGGAGAGCAAACAACAAGCAAATCCAATGCCTTGAAAACGGTGTATCATTTTGTGAAAAAGTATCCAGATTTATTCCCAAAAGAATTTTCATTCATTGAAGCTTTAAAAAATTTGGCAATAAATGGTACACCAGAAGAAGCAAAATATTCAATTAAAATAATTGGATTAAACGATAAAAAAGAGGTCTACTGTGCGGGTATTATGGATTCTATTTATCCATTAGATTTGGAAAGCACAAAGCTTTCCACAAACCTAAGCTCAATGGCGGAAATATTTGTTGTTGACAGGTTGGCAATTCTGGACAAGGAAAATGAATTGACACCACTTGTTATTAAAGAATTCTTTTTGAAAAATAGAAACCTCGATAATCACAATGTAACTGACAATACATGGATTACCACTACTGAGTTGAACAGCCATCCTACTTTATATGAAAAGTTGATAGCCATCAGATTGTTGGTTAATAATTTAAAGAGTCTTGATAAGGCAGATTTGTCTGAAAGCGCAAAAGAAGAAGCAAAACAGAAAGCCTTACCAGTGATCAAACTATTGATGTCATTTATTGGAAATAATGGTGAAATAATCAACAAGAATGATCCCTCTTGGCCCACTCCAGACTCGTATAAACTGAGATTAAGATTGGCTGCTGGTTTATACATGTTGAAGTTAGCTAAAATACCAATTTATAGTGAAACTATGCTCCTGGCAAGTATAAGGCGATTAACTTTTTTGTTGAATGATGAAGATTATAACGTGAGAGCAAGATTTCTTAATAGTTTGCAGGCAAAGTTGGCAGATGAATTGATATCAGAAAAATTTTTGGCAATTGTGTTTTTCAGTGCTTTGGAACCAAATTTTGAACTTAAAAATGATGCAACTATGTGGATTTCGGCAATGTTTAAACGTCTGGAGTCTAAAAAGAACATTAAATTTGAGAAATCATTGGTTAGACTAATACATGTTCTAGCCCACCATGAGCAGTTTTTGCTGTTGCTAAAAGACGGGAGTGATGAAGATAAATTGGCTTCATACAACTATGCTTCCAGGTTATTGATTTTCTATGTTCAGTTGATTGCTACTCAGGAAAACATTTCTTTATTGTATTATTTTGCTAGTCGTGTTAAACAACATCGTGACGCCACTATAGCCACAGTGGATTATGAAGCCGAAAACCCAACTGAGCAGATTTTGAATTTGTACAGGATGGCTGAGTTAGCACAATTAGTGATTAAGACGTATGCTGATGGCAAGAATTGGCCAATGCAAACATGGCCCGGCAAACTCAAGTTGCCACTGGATATCTATGCTCCGATGGCATCGTCGAAAGAAGCACAAGCCGTTGTTACTGAGATCTATATACCTGAAAAACTTCAGGTTGAATTACTTGCTATGATCAATAAAAAATTGCGTACTGGAATTATTGTCAAGAAGGTTGCCACAACATCGGTTGCTCCTAGAGCTCGTTTGAAACGACCAAAGAAGGTAGGTAGAATGGAACCTTCGAAAAGAAAGAAAAAACTGGTGGTTTCTGAATCAGTTACCTTTGAACTGAGACGTAAAAGTTCTCGTAACACAAACAAAGTGAACTACAAAGATCAACTTCTGTCCGAAGGTGAACTGGAAGGTGAGGAAAAAGATCATTTGCTTGACGATGAAGTTGATAGTGAGAATGATGAAAGTGATGAATTTGGTATTTGAGAGTATTATATTTTGAATTGCTATTACATTTTATTTAGTTTTATTTAATAATATGTATAATCTTTCTATATCGTTTAGTGCCATAATTGAATGACTAATATTGAATTAATGCATGAAAGTGATCTGTCTAATATTTAATATTCCATTGCCTTTAGAGATTGAATTTGTCGCCTAGTAACCCATTCTTCACCCATAATTCTCAATCTGGCAGCAGATGGAAATTTTTTCGAAGCCACAACGTCAGTTAGTTGGACTACGACAATGTACATTAGTTTTTGACTTTGATTGCCGTAAACACCTAAGAAGCTCGCACCAGCAGCCTCCCACCAATTTCCCAAAATTGTGAAATGGGTATTAACTAACATGCTTGTTTGTAAGTTGGCCGTTCTAGCTAAAAACTGCCATGATGCTTCAAACGAATATAAAGATTTCTGTGATCCATGGTTAGTAATAGTGGTCATGGCTGCCCAAACACTGACTATACCACCCATTCTTTCATCATATTTCGTTTCTTCTTCCCATTTGCTACCATCAGGACGTTTCCATCCCATCCTTTCTCTACCTTCTTCTGAATCAATGGAACAGTTATACCCTATGATATATGGACACTTTTTTATAAATCTTGCGTTTAAATAATATTCAAAATCTGGAATTGCCTGCAATATGGCATATGCTAGTTTAGCTAATGGGACAGCTGAGTTCGGTCTAACAATGACTTCAGTTTCTGCTTGATCTATTATTGCCTTTGCAGTGAAATTCAATACCCATTTAAATACTAAGGCATTGGTCTCGACTGCTTTGATCATTCCAATCACTTCAGTACTTATTTTGTTGAATTGAGATAATGAGTTAGATAATTGACCAAACTTGGGATTGATTTTTCGTTTGTATTGGTTCACTTGTTTTTTCAAGTCTGGGTCTTCATTCAATTTTAATTTGACATTGTTCTTTATATCCTGTATATCTTGTTTATACTTGTATAATGTTTTCTCGATTTGATTATAGTCTGTAGTAAAACGCAGTTCTCGTTCTTTCTTCTTCTGTTCTAACAATTCCTTTTCTCTTTGAATTTTCAATTCTTGTTGCCGCTTCAATTCTGCCTCTCTCTTCTTTCTAGCTTCTTCTTCCTCTTTACGTTTACGTTCCTCCTCTTCCAATCTCTTTGCTTCTTCTTTTCGTTTCCTTTCTTCCTCCTCCTTGCGTCTCCTTTCTTCTTCTTCTTGGCGTCTGCGTTCCTCCTCTTCTCGGCGTCGTCTTTCTTCCTCTTCTCTTCTCTTTCTCTCTAGTTCCAAACGTATTCTTTCTTTTTCTTTTCTGATCAATTCCTCTACTTGTTCATTCTGAATCCTTAGTTGGCTATTAAAGTCTTGAATTAAATGTGTTATATTTGCGTCGGCTTGAGCTTCCCGAGACTTCATTTTTGACTGCAACGTGTCAACTCTTTCATTGATCTCATTTTGCTTGAACTTTATGAAGTCTAGTGTGTTTTCATCTATATCATTGCAAGTTTTTTTGAAAACATCATTGAAAGTATTCTTGGGTCGTGATGGCTTAATCAAAGATAATGTGATTTGATTTGCTGGTTTCGATGACACATCTACGACGACTTCAAAATTGTCTGGCAAACCAAATTTCATAATTGATAAGTTCTTTTTCTCTCCTGTATTATGAACTGGTTAGCAGGGGCTTTTTTTAACTGGTTATTGTTTTGTATGATTCAGATACTAGGGGTTGTATTTTTACGGAATAGAAAATGTAGGGGATTATTATTGAAAGAAAAAACGATGGTTTCAAAATATCTATAGCAAAGTTGGTCGTGCAAACTATCCCAAAAATGATTAAGCAGCCCAACTCAAGCGATTCTGCTTAGATAGTATTTACCAATTTGGTGAATCACAGACTACTTAAAGCCACTATCTCATTCATGAGTGTTGCTATGGTGAATGGATATTTTGTTGCAATGCAAGTTCAATTGACACATGGTGGTAGTGGTGTTTGACAAAACGACAGAAAGGCGGATTCATTTCCATGTTTAATGGAACCACAAATTTCTCGAATCACCTTTTATATTAGAACTGAGGATGTTTAACAAAGTTAAATACGACATGTACAACGTTTCTTATATGCTTATGTAATAATGCCAGAAGAAAGACCGACGTTAACAGTAGATATTATGTAGTGTGTTTTTAATTCTTTTTGCACGACTTTGTTTTGGTTCTCCCTCTCCATTCTGTTTGGTTAGAAAAGATGAAAAAAAAAAAATTTTTAGCTTTGAAAACCCAAAACCATAGGTATATACTAACTGCAAAATGAATAAACACTTTATCCGTTCGTTTTCTCAAAGCGGTGTGGTCTTAAGACCTGGTTATTCTACTGTAAATCCAGTACATCATTTGGTTAAAGTTGAGAAATCTAAATTAAGGCCAGGATTGAAAGAACTATTACTTCCAAAAGATGATATCAGATCAGTCAAATTCAAACCAACTGAAATTTCACAAGATAGAGTCAACGAGTATTATCAAAATGCCTTGCAATCTGATTTATTATTGCATTTATACGAGCATGATGCCGAGCCAATAATTGGGAATAAGAAGCGTTCTTGGGGAACTGATACACCTTTTAAATTGTACCGTCCATTGCGAAAACCAGTTGGAAGTACAAGACCAACGAAAAATATTTATCCAATAAACAACAAGAATGTTCCTAAATTAGAAAGTATTGTTGTTCAATCATATAATAAAAATGCATTGGAATCGCCCTGGTTGAATATCACCACCAGATTGCAACTTGCGACTATTACCAATGTTAAACCAAAGATTCTTTATGGTAAATCAAATATTTTACCATGGAAAGTGAGAGTAGGAAGAGCATGTGGTGCCAAGATTGAATTATTTGATAGAGACATGAGTCAATTTATTAGCACTTTGACCGAATTAGTGTTACCAAGAATTAGAGCATTTAAGGGTATCCCAAGAACTTCGGGTGATAAGAATGGTAATATATCTATGGGATTGACTCCAGAAGATTGTCAATTTTTCCCCGAATTGGAACATTTCCAAGAATTATTCCCTAACTTGAATGGTTTACAAATTACTTTTAAAACTACCGCACAAACTGACAACCACGCCAAAACCTTGCTTAGTTGTTATGGTTTCCCATTTTCTAAGAATTAAGGAGTCCGTTCTTTTTGCTTTTCGTCTTTTAATTTGTAAATATTCGTATAGAGTTAATGTAAATAGTATTAATCTATATCTAGCTGTGTGCTGACTCGTATATGTTTAATATTTAGCAAAAGGATTGCGTGAAAAAAAAAAAAAAAGTAAACACACATACTTACTTCAAAGAGTTGAATACACAACTGTAACAGTATTTTGGAACGAGATAAATTGTGGAATATCAATCCCATCTATGTCAACCAGCCAAGCAAATATAAGATCAGTGATTCATGAATACGAAATACTATATACTACTAGGATTCAACAGAAATCAAAAAATTGGAATGATGGAAAATTGACATTTTATGAATTCAATAAGAAAATAGAGATACATAATGACGATGGCATGCTACTTGCCACAGATTTTTATAGATCCAGACTGATATCTAGTGTTTTAAACAGTGTTTTGGTGGATAACAGTGAGTTCCGACTACCCAATGCCAATTATTTTATCCAAATTCAAGATAAAATACGTGTTTTCGAAAGAGAGGTTAATCTAAGAGCAAAAACCAGTGATAGTCAAAAAGTTGAAAAGCTTGCTACTAAAACTGAGTCTGTTCCAAAGAGGGACACTATTATAAGTAAATCTCCAAGTCTGGGCCATCCTTCGATGTCACACAGGAAAGTTACATCAAGAAACTTAGTGACCACAGATACCAAAAACCAAAACTCGTCTATTAATGGAAATCTGACAAAACTGATTTATAGTTCTATGGGTGCCACTAGAATGAAAAAGACTCATTCACCCAAAAACAATACAATTCACAATATAGCAAAACCATCTAGCTCTGGTTCTAATATTAACAAGGGTCTAACAGCATCAAAACCACTACGATATCAAGGTTCTAATGTAACAAAGACTACTCAAAATGTTAGTGGAACCACCACAGGAGCTAAAATATCTCAATACAAAGTGCATAGCAATGATTTATTAACCATTGATTCAAAGGTTTCTAAAAGACTCCCACTCAGAATCCCTCCTCGAACTTCGACGTGTTTTCAATATATATATACACCTAGAAACGATATTGAGAAGTTTGATGTAGCCGCAAATGATATCAGTATATATAAACCATTAATAATTTCTGGAAATGAACCATCTGGAGAAGAGCCAATTCAAGAAAAAGAGAATGGACAAGAATATGTTGGAAGCAAGGGATATGATGAAAATCAAAAGAAGAATGAAAACATGCACAATAGCCATGACAAAGAAATGAAGGTGAATTCTAGACCCAGTCAACCAAAAATTGTGGATGAATACACTAATACTGACTCAGTAACATTTTCCAATAATGAAATTTCTCGGATTTCAGTGAAGAAAGAACAACCGTTAATTGTTTCAAACACGACGGTTGACGATACTGATATAGTTTACGATTTATCGGATTATGAAGAAAATGAGAAATTCAACGCCATGATTAAAAAAATCAAACAGACACAGAATTTGCAGGACAATTCCTCAACGAGTGTTGTCAATAAGAAACCTAACATAGTAAAAACTGGCTTGGAAGCGGTTGAATTTTGTCTTTCTACTGATTCTGAAATGGAAGAAATATAATTTATTTGTCAGAATACATATAGAAAAATGGAAGCCAAAGAATTAAATCCCAGATCTATATATACTATTGCGGCATGTTTAATTTTTTTTGATATTCAGCCAATCGTTCCATTTCTTCTTTTTTCTTACGTTCTTGTCTGGCAACCAAAATGGGAACAGCATTAGATGTGAATATTTTAACAACAGGGAAAGAAGATATCATCCCATTTATGGCAGATACTGCAGGCAAGTTGGAAATTCTAGCAAGGTATCCTTGTGCAGGCAATTCAGTATAAGTGGTTGAAGGAGTGTTTGACGTTGGATTAGATGTTGTTTCATTTATTGTAGTTGAATTAGCTGAGATTTCTCTAATGGACTGTGGAATTATAAAAGTAGCAGACATGATCACTTGTAGTATCTATAGCTTATTATTATTATTATTATTGATAGAATTTAAAAAACTGAATAGGAAATGAATAGGAAAGAATGAAATGTAGATTAGTATTTGAAAGCTGAGCTGCAAATTTTAACAAAAAAACAAAAGATGGAGCTGCAAAACTAAAACAAATTTAAAGAATAAATTATGCTAACTTTGGTACAAATTAAAGAAATAAGCTCAGGCTGCTATTTATCATCAGATCATGTTAAGGACATTATTATTATTATTAGTATTGTCATTTCCTCTAGCATTTTCATTACCTGATCAATCTCAATCTTGTGTCACCAATATGAATATTCCCTTTACAGGATATAAAATTGAATACCAACTAAATCTCCAGAGATTTGAAGGAAGTTATCATTTACTTTATTGTAACGATAATAAATTATTATATGATGTCAATTTAAATAATTCAATTCCTTGGACATTACCTATTAATTTTAGTTCATTATCATCGGAGAATTCTAATACGTTGGTTCTTGCTCGCCGTAAATCATTTGCATTAAGAAGTATCCCCATCTTTATGCCTAATACATTGATTGGTTCATTGTATTATGGAGAAGGTTTGGATAATATTCAATTCAAACCATTGAATAACACTTCCACTTTGCAATCAATTCCATTATTAGCATCAAATATATTTCGCAATTGGGTAGAATTGAATTATAAATTGAACTTTATTTATCATGTGCCAATATTGACTACTCCTGGTGTTGATTCTAAACGATTCAATTTTGGGTTTTTCGAAAGTAACAAAATCGAAAATAATTGGAATAAATATATATCCATTCAAGAAGAGTATAATTATAATTACGATTCTCGAGTCTTTATTAGACACGCTATTGATAATGCATTAGGTCATGTGAGTTTGATGATTAATGGTAGCAAACTATTAAGATGGAAATTTAATCAAATAAATCTAAGTGGCAAGGAAACAGCGATTGCTGATAAGATTTGGTGGAAGTTCATACTACTATCGAGAGTAATGAAGGAAGATGTTTTTTCAAATATGATTCGAAAATTTGATAGTTTTTTTAGGTACTAAGACCATTTGCATGAGTTATATATAGATAGCAAATCTTCATTAAAAAAAAAACAAAGTGATAGACTATGGAGTTACCTACTCATTAGACAAACAACTATCATATCCAACAGCAAGTGTCATACCAACAACAATATCAAACATACCTCTGTTTCTAATTCCTCCAAAGATTTCAAGATCTTCGTATATTGTTATCCATCCCAACTTATTTTCGTCAGGCAAGTCATCACTTGTGTTGTTCAGATAATATAAACCATCACTACCTTGATAGAACTTTTTAGTTTCAGTACCATACTGATCGTCCACATTTTCAAGAAAAGGGTTTTCATTTAAACTACCATTTAGATAATGTTTATTGTTCTTCACAGTTCGGATAATCTTCTTTTTCGTTCTGGTTTCAAATGGTCTAAACATTGCGAGTACCGGTGGGAAACTTTGCCCATAATCATGTCCATAAATAAACCTTGGTTCAAATTCTCTATATTTCAACCCATGGTGAGCAGTAGAAACGTAATTTTGATGAAAATATATATTTCGTTTACCAATAAATTTAAACTCTTCATCGTGCGTAGCAGTGGGGTGGGTTTTGCTTTTTGACGGTGATGTGCTTTTGAAGGTTTCCTTAATTTTCGTCATTTTACTACTTCTAACTCTTGGTATCGACCCTATATTCCAAGGTACGTTATTTAAATCACGGATTTCGTGATTTTGAAAATATTGTGGATATTTTGTTCGAAGGCCGGTATAGGGAAAAAAAGCCTCGTCGATTCTCTTTGTGAAGGAAACCCCATTATATGTTGTTAAATCCTCATATTTAACAACAGTACCTTGGTTCAAGAACTTGTCTTTTGGTATAGAAAAGGTAAACTCGCCACCTTCACTAGCAGGTTTTTTCGTTATAACCATAAAGGGAACCCTTGAGTTCTCCGTTAGATCAGTAGAATCTCTAAAAATTAAACTGTATCCTGAAGTAGGGGTGGGTTTTATGGTAGTGGGGTCGGAGCTTACCACTTCAATGAAATAGCCAGGTGCGTTGCGACAATAGACATGTTTCATTCCTGGGTTGGTTGTTAGATATAGATCTTTACCAAACTTTAATATGTGGTACTTCCAAAAAGGTGCGTCAGGAGATGACATGATTGATGAGTTGATACTATACTGAGTTGAAAAATCGTATACTGGGGATTTGGGTGGTAGTGGTGGTAAAAGTGGACTGGCAGAAAATAAAGGCGAGGCTCTAGTTTCGATCGTTTCAGTAGTGGTGTATGTTTTGGATGTGGATGTTAATGATCGCTGGTCTTCGGTTCTATACTGGTAAGGAGAATGGTAATCTTCTTTGGGAGGTACTCTTGGAAGGATATCTTGTGGAGGAGACTTTAACAAACTTGGCTGTGCAGTGGTATTGTTTGATTTCTTGAACTTCTCAAAATGGATATTTAAATTCGTTAAACTAAATTTTTTAAGTAATCCTTCTTTTGGTTTCTTAGTGATTATAGGGTCTTTGAAAGGGTTATCAAACTGTGTTGCCGTATCATGTGTAGTGGGAACAACCTTATCGTTAGATTCTGATAGATTAAAGTGACGATAATTGGTCTTGTTATTTTTTTCTGGTGCATTTGCAACATTCACACTACCTTGCACAGGGCGGTATCGTGATTTCCTTTTCTGTGCCTTTGTATATGAGGACATTGATATTGCATCATCTAAGTCTGGGTCCGGCAAAAAATCTTCTTCTTCATTTGAGTGGATGGATGGAATTGGTGATTGAATTGACATGTTGGTCGAATGCAGGGGTTCACAAAATGGCGCCTTCAAGTGATCATTTTCATTGTCAATTTCGGGCGGTCGGAGTGTGGTTAATGTAGTTAAATCCTCTGACAGCAGTGAGTATGTAGTTGTCTGAAGCATTGGTGGTAATGGCATAACATCTGTGGAGTAGTCATCATTAGGATCATCAATCATATTGCGACGTAATAATCTTTCCCGATATTCGCTCAATGAGATGTTGCTAGAAGTATCTTGCCAATCATTAATGTTTGTGTTTGTGTTGGTGTTGGCAGTGGGTGGTAAAAGTGGGAGCTCTTTGATATTACAACTAGTCATTGATCTGCCCCATTTGTATGCCATCTTTATTCTCTGGTATCTTTGTGAATTTGATTTCTTGTGGTACAAATTACCAAAAAAATAAACGGAAAATATTTAGAAAAGAACAATCTCAATAAGGGATGAAACACTGTTTAATCAAGAAAAATAGGTTAAGTGAAAAAAAAATGAAACTATATAGAGAAATATAAAATTAAATATTGAATTGAACAAGTTCATTTTTTGCAGAAGGAAACTTGTGGACTATAAATATTCTTGATAAAAAGAAGTTTAGTCAGACATCATATTTCATCTATTGTAGAATTTGGAATGATTACTCGCATTTTCCTTCCGTTATCATGTACGACGCATATATGTATTATATCTTCTAATCACACACAAAGTTATTAACAATTTGAACAATAACCGAATAAAGAAAAAGGAGTAAGTAATAATGTAATATTAAACTCTCTTTGAATAAAAATATAAATTTTAGTCTTTCATAATCTCTATATTTATTTTTAATCACACAAAAATGGAACAAATGAAAAAAAAAAAAAAATTTAGTAACAAAACAAAAACTACAAAATTGCTGATTCCTTTAAAATGTTTAGTTGGACATTTTTATACTTTTTTGGGTTTTAAAAAAAAAACAATTGATTTAATTCTTGCAACCTCTTTTTGCTTTTTAGTATGAAAGTGTTAACAACTGTTCTCTATTGCTTAATTATTAATTAAAGCCCTTTAATCCTTAATAGTTGCAATAATTTGTATAATAAACAAGCATATGAAGATTTTATATTGATTAAAGATTTCTGCGCACTAGCCGCAACTGCAAAACTAATTCCTCGTCTAATGACATTGCAACGCAATTTGTTTACAGGAACAAATTCTTTCCTTGTTTATACAATCATGAGGACAGTGGCCCGCGCTGAATGACGTCTTTGTAAAGTTTGCAAGACAATGGAAAGTGACCAGAAACTACCCCCCCCCCCAATAGTTATACAAAGATCATTTTCAAACACTGTTGTTGTCACATTCAAGTATGTAACAATCTAATGATGGTCTCGTTGAGATCTTGAATACTTTTATGTGGAGTTTCAAGTATTGGTAGTCCTTAAAAAAATGCTGGTATCACCATGGAGCTGTATTTTCGTCTATTTTGGCCACTTTTAAATTCTTTCCTGCCAGACTTCATAAAATATTCGTCGTTGCTACTTACAGGAAAATAAAATACTAAATTTGTTTTACGGTAGAATGGCAAAAAAAAAAATGGGCTTTACTTTGCATTCCAATACAAAAAGGAAAAGAAGAAAAGAAATACTACATACCTTGGCTGGCTTGCCATTTACTTTCGGTTATAGTAGTAATTTTATCCTGGTATGGGCTTTTTCGCCTATACATGATTAAAAAAACGATATGTAAGGGTTTGAAAACTTGAAAGCGTTTCTCAATTATGGTGCCATTTTTTGGTGCAAAAATGTTTACAAAAAAAGAATTAAAAATGAAAAAAAGCCACAAACATTGAAATTAATTAACAAGTTGGATGTTTTACATACATTTGCTTATATCTGTCAAAATGCTGTTACGTTCAGATCGTCAAGACGTATCTGTTTGAACGGTATTTAGATAATAAACAAGAACAAATCTAAGTAAACAAATTAACATTATCTTCAAACAAAAAAAGAAAACAGACTTTCTGGTTGTTAATTGTTGATATGTGCCCCTGTAAAAGGTTGCATTTGAAGGCTGGACATTGTTTTATTTCTGAAAAAAATATCGCCTTAGAGTTAGCAATCGTACCAGTAAGTAGTAGTTATGCTAGTGGCAGTGTTTCTTTGGCTTTTTTTTTTTCATATCTAGCAATGAAAAAATTGCAACATGAACGGTGTTAACAGGATTTAGTTAAATTTTAAACAATAAGGGGAGTAATGAATTTCTCTAAAATTTATCCAAATTAAGAAAGAATAAAAATAGGAATTACAAATCATTATCTTCTATAGTGAGTATTAATTTTATAGTTGCCTTTTAGATATAAATTGTATTGTTAGGTAGAGATTAAATGCTTTTTTTAGTTTCCAATGTCATGAAATTCGTATTGTAGTCACGTATGTAGTCCAATCTAGTAGCGCTGCCAATTACTTAAAACCCAACTAATGACAAACAATAAAAACATTAACAATGAATCGGATTGTGCGCTAGCTATTACAATTGTAGTGAAAAAGAGAGTGAGCAAACTGTACAACAACAAGTTTGATACCAACTTGGTTGTAGTTAGAAAGCAAAATGAAAGGGGGAAGGAAGAAAGAGGGTGTAATATCAGAGATAGGGAACCCAGTTTTTGCCACAATAGATAGACAAATGATATTCTTATGCGTTACATTATTACGAGTTAATCTTTAAAGTTTGTTCTATAACTTTAATAGTAGCTTCTTCCAATTTATTTTGAAAAGTTTATTCCATTAAGTATTTCGAATAATTGACAATGCCACTTTTCTTTTTCCTTTGTTGTGGTATTTTTTTGAGGTTATCTGTAGTTTTCTCCTCACATATAAATTGATAAAAGATAACATTAATGAAGCTTCTTTATAAAAGTTGAGATTACTGAATCATTATCTTTTTCTGTATCCCTGTCGTTTTCTTCACTTCAGAATTGTTGCTTTTGAAATAAAATCTCATTTAAAGGGTGTTTTTCAATAGACGAGAACTGAATAATAAATTTCAATATCCACTGGTATGATTTATTTTTCGGAAGAATGGTTTCTATATTGTTTTTATACAAGAATATCTGACTATTTTTAGTACGTTTGTTCAAGTTCAAATTTCCGTATTCCAGCCGAAAGTTTCATTTGTTTCTCATTCGATTGTTGATAGCCCCACTCCTTAATTGTTGTTGGTACAAAGCTTACTATAAAAGAGTAATAGAGAATTTTATTGTTACACGCATCTCGACGCGGTACAAAACAGGAAAAAAGAAAAAAAGAAAATTTAACAACTAAACATAAACACCAAGAAATTCGACAACAATACGTAATTTCAGGGTAGAGGGAGCAAAAGAAAGGGGGGAGGAAAAAAAAATAAGAACCTAAAAGAATCATGATGTTGCTAGCAATCTTATTCTCTTTGAGTTTATATATCTCAGATTTACAAGTAACAAGTACCTCTTTCAAGCAATGCCTGAACTTGATTTGGAGGAAAACAATCCATTATTACCACCCTCACAAATTAATGATGAGAATTATGAAGGTTCAATTTTTGGCGAGGACGCTAGATTTTGTCCAAATTCAAGACAAGTTTTCAGAATTTGTTCGAATTTGAAATTGTTGATTGACAAAATAATCCCAATTTGTTTCAAAGAGGATGAGATCACTTCTTCTAACTCGGCCATTTTGAGTGACCCAGTAATTGACTTGGTATATCAAGCCGCAGGTGGTAAAGGTGACGGCAAGGAAGGTACTTCATCGTACAAGTATCGTGGAAGTTTGGTATTTTGTTTATTAAAAGTGTGTGATTGGTATTGGCAACAGGCTGAGTTTGAATTATCCGATAACGAATTGTACTCATTGCGTGCATTGACGGCACAAACTATTGCTGCAATTATCATTGAACGTGAAAAAAGGGACAAGTATTTGTTTTTAAATATGTTGTGTCATAGATACACCATTTGTGTTAACGGAGTGGATGCTACCCCAGTTAGTGCCTTAGAAATGGCTGTTGATATGCATTCTACTATTGTTATTGGCTCTTCGGGGTATCAAAGATGTATCAAATGGTTATGGAGAGGCTGGATCATCCAATCTTCAACTGACCCCCATTCCTATGTCTTGTACAAGGGAGCAGCATCGCAATCATTTAGAACTCATTTTGATCCTGCCAGAATCAAAACTCCCTTGTATCAAAATATTTTAGAAATCTTTTTGAGTATCATTTACTTGATTATTTTCACAATTGTCGTGAATACCCACAGCACCCTTACTGGAGACATTGACTTTTTCGAAACAGTATTGTATTTGTTTACTGTTGGATACATTTTGGATGAATTTATCAAGTTTTACCATGTTGGTTGGAATTATTTGGGATTTTGGAACGCCTTTAATGACACCATGTACTGTATTTTGACGGTTGCCATGTGTTTTAGAATTGCCAGTGTTAATTCCCATGGAGTTACTAGAATTAAATACGATGAAATATCATTCAGAGTTTTGGCATGTGCCTCTCCGTTAATGTGGTCCAGATTATTGTTGTTCTTGGATGCTTACAAATTTGTTGGAGCTATGATTGTTGTTTTGAAGACTATGATGAAAGAGTCGATATTGTTCTTCTTTTTGTTGTTCGTTGTCATTGTGGGGTTCTTGCAGGGGTTCATTGGTTTAGATTCATCTGATGGTAAGAACGAAGCCACGCAAAGAATTTTGATATCATTAGTGAAAGCTGTCATTGGGGGTTCATCATTTGAAGACATGGGGAACTTGGTTCCACCATACGCTTCTGTTTTGTACTACTTTTACCAATTCATGTTGACGGTTATATTGATGAATATCTTGATTGCGTTATATTCAACTGCCTACGCCGCCATTGTTGAAAACGCCACAGATGAATATTTTGCATTGGTCGCTCACAAGACGTTGAGATACATTAGAGCACCAGATCAAAACTTGTATGTTCCACCGTTCAACTTGATTGAGCTTTTGATCACACCAATTGGCTGGTTTGTGTCTACTAGCACATGGAAGAACATCAACTACTATGTGATGTTGGTAATTTATTCTCCATTATTGGCATATATCACATCAGACGAATTGTCCAACGCTAGAAGAATTCAATACAACCGATTCAAGGGAGTTCCAGACGATGCCAATGAAATTGACACCGAGTGGGACTTGACTGATGGGTACGATGAAGACTCCCCTGGGGATGGAGATGATTGCTGGGATAGAATTAGGGAAAGAAATCTGGAAATCACCGAAGAATTAAGAATTCAACGTGAAGGTGAAAGACAAGATCCAGAATTCATGATCAATACTCATCAGTTTAGTGAAAAAATTGATAAGATTGTCAAACCAGTTGGACAAGCAAGTAAAGTTGGTGTCAATTGGCAAATTTATGAAGTCATTGAAAAGATTGACAAATTGACCAATTTGTTGGAAGTTGTTGTTGCAGAAAATAAAGAATTGAAAAAGAGACTTGAAAATAAAGCTTAGAGTTGAAGTTTTTAAAAGGTAATTTAAGATGGCAAATCAAAATAATTCATGGTTATACAGATTTTTGAAAACGGGAAAACAAGAAACAAGAAAACAATGTCAATTTATTCGTGTTAATGGCACTTAATTGATTGTTGTTTTTATTGTTTACATTGAGAAATGAATTCGGTACAATCAATAGTAAATTACAATTGATGGTTGTAATTTCCAAACTTATTGTGGGTTACAAATATTCTTTCAAAATGTTGTTTTAGTTTTCATAGCCGTCAAAGTCTACTTCAACGGGAGTGTATATAAGTATTATATTACACGACTTTTTTATTTTTATTTTCTTGTAGTTTGCTGGGGTGGTGGTAGTAGAAAAGTACTACACTGGTTATCCTGAAGACAAGTGTAGACTTGAATTCGTTACTAATGGTTACAGTTTTGTTAGAATTGTGGCGAATACAGGAATGGGCAGTGCCAAAAAAGTAGACATCCTATGAGTAATTAATTCTGCAGGCGATTCAGGAGTGTGCTGCCGATGTAAAAATGACACAACTACATTTCAAATGTGTGTTCAATAATCATATCCCGGATGTTAGTAGGATTTCTTGTAATCACTACATCTTTTGGTATTCTACTACTGTTGCAGTCTAAGTAACAACTAACATTTCACGTCGGAAACATTCCACACTTAATCATCTAAGGCACTCTTGAAAGTTGTTATAAATGCTGTAGTTTTTGTAATTGTCTCACAATTTATAAATACAATTAAATTGGATAATAATCATCTGGTGTAGTTGAAAAGGCTTAAAAAATGAAGTATACTAAAATAATATTACTTGAAAGACTAAGGAGAAAGAAACAGTGTGAGAGTGTGAACCAAAAACTGACAAGAAAATTTTAAGGGAAAAATAGCCAAATTAATTTCTATTAGAACAACACCCAAACAAAGAGAGAGAAGGAAGAAAAAAAAATTTTAACCTTTGAACACCTACTTCCTTAATACCTCTTACCACAATTAAAACATAAGCAACACCAATCTAATCGGTACTAATTCTGCTCAAGTGCCACCACAACAAAAGAAAATAATCAGTATATAAGAATTAACGATATTCAGTTGAGACTATATTTTTACACAGGCTAGGTTTCCACCCCGTTTTTTTATTTTTTAGTTGTTGTTCTTATTTTTCTGGATTTGGTTCTTTCGTGAAAGTCTTTGAATAAGTGAAAGACATGTCAGACATAATGGATAGAGTAGATAATTCGACAAGAAAGTTTAAATTGGGTGATAATATTCACTTTGAGATATCGTCATCGGCAAATACACAGGGCAATAGTCATCAAATACCCCGAAAACAACTGCAGCTGACAAATTCCAACCACCAAGAACAATCTCAACAAGCTCGAAATCAACTGAGCCAGTCCAATACTAATACCACTTCGAGGAAAAAAAGAAAGAAGCATAAGAAAAAAAGCAAGATTTCTACAGTGCAAGCCCATTTGAATAATCCTGAAGACGACTACCCCACATCAAGGGTTATTAAACAAGCGCCAAATGGAGACGTGATAGTTGAAAGTTTGGAAGATGAAGACGAAAATCACCACCATCATGAATACGAAGAACATGAAGATAGTTGTGAATATCATCCTAGCAGTAAATCCAATACCCGAAAAAATTCCTCTGTAAATGAAAGCACTCATAATAAAATTTGGGATAGTGCGTCCATTGAAGAACAACAACGATTAAAGGAATTTTGGGAATCGTTAGATGAAAGCAAGAAATTAGACTTGGTTAAAATTGACAAGGATTCCATAATGAGAATGTTCAAGAACGAAACTAGGCATCATTTGCAGCAACAACTACTGCTGCTGGTGCTGCTGCAACCACAACAACAGCAATCACAACAAAATGTATCCACTTCGAGTAACAATGGCAGTAGCAGTGGTATTAATAATAATTTTAATAACAACAATGGCAACAACACTAATTCGTGTGCTTGCAAGTATTGTGGACGAAGAAATAGTATTATTGAAGAAGAATTGGAAAGTATTTACGACAACCATTTTGATGATATAATCGATTTCATTCATGAAGTGCGAGATATAAATGATTTGAATGCTTTGCCAGGATTATTGTTTGGTGGATTTCATATGTTAGAAGAAGAGCGAAGACTACAAAAACGACAACAAAAATATAAAGAAAAATGGAATCATTCACATCATTCTACTAGTGTACTGCCCCAACCTGAATCACAAGATAATAAACAATTGAAAAAATCTCAGGATCAAAATGAAATGAAAGCAATCTCCATTGAAGATGAAATGGATAAATTTAAATCTCATCTTGCAAAGATGTCGATTCTGAATAGCCAGCTGAATCCTAATCAGCTATCAGAAATTCATTTACAATTGAAAAGCGAAGATGGAAATTTGACAGGTACTACTGAATCCCAATTATTTAATAAATTACTAGATCCAAAATTGTTTGAAGCTTTGGAGAATATGGATTTAGATAAAATGAAAGAAATGTCGAAAATGGATCCCAAAAACTTGAATAATGTCAACATTTTGGAAAAAGCGACCTCATTAAGAGAAATTGTTCGTGATTTGAATAATGCAGATCGCTCAAGCCTACAAAAAGGAATTTCCCATGTTTCGAATATGGGTAAATTTTTTTCAAATCTTGCCACATTAAATAATGCACAAAACTTGCCGGAAATTGTTGCCTCTGGTGGATTGGATGACCAGTTATCTAAAGGGTTATCTTCATTTGCTGAAGATCTATTGAAGAATGATGGCAACTCATTCATTGGAATGATGGAAGCACTTTCTGAGTCTAGAACTGCCCGAGAAGAACTATTAAAGGAAACGGTGATATCACAAAATCCACAAGAACAAAAGCTGGTTTCCATTGGTCAAAGTGATCAACTGGGCGACGTATGGGTTGATGATGATGATGAAAATAACAGAGTGGATGTAGAAATTCATGCATGTGATAACCCACATCATCATCACCATCACCACCAACACTCCAACAAGCAGCACGACCATCATCATTGTCACAATCACAGACATAGACATAGACGTCGTTTTGAAGAATTAGATGATGAGCATGATCAAGAAAACGAAGATGAAGAATTGGAGGATGATGAAGAAGATTATTATGATGAATATGACGACGACGAAGAGGAAGATGAAGAAGAAGATGAAGACGATGATGACATTGAGGAAGAAGGTGCAAGTGATACTGAATCTGAAATTTCAGAAGAAGAGAAAATGCAAGAAATCCGTCGTTTGTTCTTGATACAAGTAATCAAGCTCTTCCAAGAAAGATTGAAAAATGCATATAAAGAAAAGTTGTCGCAGGATCGAACCCAAAAGTTGATTGAAGAACTAGAGGCTGAGGAAAATGCTAAAAAGGAGCGTGAATTGAAAAAGTTGAAACAAAAGGAAAAGGCAAAAGAGAAGAAACGATTACAACAATTGGCCAAAGAAGAAGAGCGAAAGAGAAAGGAGGAAGAATTGAAGGCTAAAGAAGAAGAACAAAGATTGCAGAAAGAAAAATTGAAGGCTGAACAGAAAAAACGGAAAGAAGAGGCGAGATTGAAAAAAGAAGAGGAAAAGAAAAAGAAAATCGAAGAACAGAAGCGTAAAGAGGAGGAGCATCGGAAGAAAGTTGAGGCGCAACAGAAGCGTGAAGCTGAAGCCAAAAAATTAAAAGAAGAACGTAGACGAAAAGCCGAGGAAGAGAGAAAACAAAAAGAAGAAGAAAAGAAACAGAAAGAATTATTGAAAAAGCAAAAGGAAGAAGAAAAAAGACAGAAAGAGCTATTGAGGAAACAAAGGGAAGAAGAAAAGGAGAAGGAGGCAGCTAGATTAGAGGAGGAAAGGACCAAATTAATGGTAAATGATGATGATGAACTTGCAAGGCAAATTGAGGTCGAGAAATCCAAGTTATCTGCAGCTGTTGCTAATAATCCATTATTGAACCATTTATATCAACCTAGTCCAGGATCTGCTCCTACCACACCTTCTACAGCTAATTTGCCAGCCTTGTCGCCATTGCAGTCAGCATCTGCAAAACTCATGTCACAGCAGTTTGAGCAACAACACCTACAACAGGTGCTGCAAGAAAAGTTACCTCAAACCAGCAACATTCAACTGCCAAACCAACAGCCACACCCATCTATATCATCCTTTCAATTTTCGTCAGAATATAATCCGAACGCTAGTGTATTTCACAACAATTCTTCGTTATTATCTAATCCTTCCATTATGAATTCTCCTCGAACTACTTCCACTAACTTATTGAACGGGAACTCCCCAATTGTGCCAAACGTGACAACTAATATTTCTTTGGGTGCAACCAATACCAGTAACTTATCACCTTGGTCAAGTAAGTCGAGATTGAATTCATTATCCAATTCTACACAACCTTTTATTGGTGGCAATCAATTTACTCAAACTAATACTGCTAGTTTCAATGGTGTAGGAAATGCTGTACAGCAGAGTGGTAATTTCAGCCCATTTAATGCATTCAGTGATCCTTTAGTCTCCGATGCTTTCAAAGCAGCGGGTCCAGCAGGCATGAATTCTAATATCTGGTTGAACTCAAGTAATGTGGGTAATAATAGTGGTAACCAACTGGGAATCAGTGCACCAACTACAACTTCAACTAACACTAGTTCTCGCAATAATTCAATTTGGGGGAATACCAATCCTAATAAGGTTACCGAACCATCATTATTGAACAACAACAATGGATTGATATCAGTTGAGAGTAGTGGCCTTTGGAACAGTAATGGTGGCAACAACCAACCTGCTCGTTCTTCTAGTGTCACTGGTATAAGCAGTAACTTGTCTACAATCAATCCTATCAGTTCTATGGACATTGAGTTGATTCAATCTACAACGTTTAACTGCTTTCAAATACTACAGAATAGTGGTCAGTTAGAATTTGGTGTTGCACCATTAATGAAATTATTTCAAAATGTGAAAACAATTTTGAATAAGCCAAGTTTAACGATCAATCAGTTTTTAAATTGTTGTACTATCAACTCAAATGTTTACATTTTTTCGCTCAAATATGACGATTTTGGTAATGTTACTCATGTTGAAGTGGCATACAAGAATGTTCCTAGAACTTCTCCTCCCCCTCCTCCAGGAAACATTGTCCAGAACCAACACCAAGTTTCCCTGCCATCATTTGCTGCTGCAACCGCGTCTTCGTCGTCATTAGCAACCAGTAATGTTCCTTTGGGATTCATTAATAGTGGTGGGTCGCCTACCGGATTATTTAATAATATCAATATCAATCATGGTGGAACTTCATTTTTACCTCCAATTGGTGAGCTGTCTACTAATGATGCTGGTAGTTCCAACGTGGGTAACAGTGGATTTGGTCGTAGATTATGGAATTGAGAAAAAACTTTACCATTACTTTTGTGGTTTTGTCTCTAGTATTCAGTTTAGGTTGTGTATGTGTGTGTTTCAACAATCTTATGGTATGTTTACTTGTTCGTCACTTGTATTTTTCTTTTTCTCTTTGTTCTAGTTATGTATGTGGTAGGAAGTACAGAAAAATGACGAGTTGATGTCTGGATCCTGTGTTTGCTCGGAGTTTCACGAAGTGGTGATGACAACACAAAGCACAATATACTATTTTTAGGAAACGTAAACACCAAGCAATTGTGTTTATGTTGGTCTTCGAAAAGTTGCCAGATCGATAGTGGTTGATAGCGTTAGAGGAACCAGGATAAATAGGAGGTAGATGTAAAGCATATAGAGCAAATATAATATACACGCATGTTTTCTTAAATTTGAAATCCTGGTACAGGTTGTTCCAGTGGCCCCTCTCGTGTCCCTCAGCGGGACCGCCTCAATCCCCTAGTTTAAACGAAGACGAAAAAAAAAATTGAAATAAAACCAAATAAAAACTCACAAAAAAACATAAAAAAATAGAACAGCAGTGTTTCCAAATAATATTTAATTGTCCAGTTCCCCTTTTTATTTTCAATTCAATATTGATTTGCTTTCTTTACGGGAACATTTGACATCTTCTACAGTAGCTAAACAAGGTGTGTGTGAAGAAAAATATTTCTACACATCAATAGAATTTACAGTAGTAGTCTGATTATGGACCATAACACATTTCTGGTCATATAATTTCAGTTCTTTTCACGAATCCATTTTCCCCTTTTTCTACCTCCCTTTGCAAATATATATATATACAGACATTCACACAACCAAACAATAAAGTCATATAGATAATACAAAGCTACAAATCCTCCTCCCCCCCCTAAACAGATAAATGTCAGAATCAGTTAGAAGAAAGCTAGTTATTGTTGGAGACGGAGCGTGTGGCAAAACGTCATTACTATATGTGTTTACCCTTGGAGAATTCCCCACCGAGTACCATCCAACTGTGTTTGAAAATTATGTCACTGATTGTAGGATTGATGGCAAACCAGTACAATTGGCATTATGGGATACTGCTGGTCAAGAAGAATATGAAAGATTACGACCATTGAGTTATAACAATTCCCATGTTATTTTGATTGCATTTAGTTTAGATACACCAGATTCATTAGATAATGCTAGAAGTAAGTGGGTTGTTGAAGTGAAAAAATATTGCCCCAATACTCCTTATTTGTTATGTGGTCTCAAAAAGGATTTGAGAACTGACGAATCTGATCGTGTTAATTTTGTGCAATTCGATATGGGACAAGCCATGGCAGATGTAATTGGAGCTAAAAAATATCTTGAGAGCTCGGCATTGACAGGCGAAGGTGTCGATGATATTTTTGAGTACGCCGTTCGGACTAGTTTGCTAAAGAATGATAAAGCCAATACAGGATGTTGTACCATACTATAAATTAAGCTATTCCATCTTGTATTTACTTCACTATATTATAATAGTCATTATTAGTTTGTTGATTTAATTCACATGCTACATAAATATACATACATGCATCTTTTATTAAACATTTTGACGACATATGTCAAAAAAATAACGTAATTCATATAGTTAAAACCAGTAAATCTAGTAATGTCGTGGGATATGATAATAATCCTGAACACTGATTTGAATTGAAACAAAAAGTATGGGCATATCCAGCATTTATATATTTTTAAGATTGTTATCTTTTGATGCACTAATTCCAAAGTAGAACTTGTAGATAAATAAATTTATCTAGAGTTTATAAAGGTGTTCTAAAGTCGACTCAACAATTTACATACATGGTTTATTGCATTTATTATGTGAATGGTATTATGAGCCGATCGGTGCTGTATCTCCGGCAATAAGAATACTATTTTCTCGCCCTTTAAAAAAACGGCAAAAAAAAGAGAGGGGCGGTGGTGGTGGCAGTTGACAAGAAATTTTTGGGGGAGTGTCAGTTGTGGTATTTTTTTGGGGGAGGAGGTTTCCCAATAATGACTGTGGTGGTTGCTCCAAAAGAGCTAAGAATTTACGTCTTTGTATTGAATTTTATTCTACATATTAGTCACAGTTTAAGATATGGTCTTATCTGGCTACATTACCCAAACGCTTCGTGTCTTAGCATCTGTTGTAATATGATGACTAATATTCATAAAGAGTTATTGTAATTAAGTCGGAATTGCAAAGCCTCAATTTGTGTATGTACACACTTTTTTTCTTTCACTTTAAATTGATTGCATGCAATGCCGCAATTAAACAAGAAAAAGAATAAAAAGTAATAAAGCAGAAATAGAAGAAAGGGGGATGAAAGAAAAAAAGAAACCCGATTTCTAATTGTTTCTCTATCTTAGTGTACTTCTTTTTCTTTTAAGTATCATTTGTTTTTTTCTTGGTTTGATCTGGTTAATTGTATCGTATTCCGTTCTTAGCTTATACACTTTTGTTGCTGATAATGTCTAATTCAAATCAAGGTGCACCTAATACGGTGCTAAATAATCAACCGCTAGTTTCTGATCCGGTAGTCATAACTGATAAGAACATTTCTAACCCATCATCAACTAGAGCAACACCAGATATTGAGACCCCATCGAATAACAACAGCCAAAATCAACTCGACGAATTTAAAACCGATTCCGTAGATTCATTCACTATAGAAGAGCAAGACTGGGAAAACACTTATCTTTATCACCCAAACTTATCCCCACTCCAAAAAATCAAGTATTTTTCAATGTCATTTTATTCAAAATATATCAAACCAAACATTGGATTGTCTCTATTGTTACTATCACAATTTTTGAATTCGATTATGGTGACAACTTGTAAGTTATTGGTCACCGATAAGAACTTCAACACTCCGATCCATCCGGCACAAATATTGTTTGTTAGAATGTTCATCACATATATTTGTTGTCTATTATACATGGCCATCACAAGATCTGTTCCCGATGCGCCATTTGGTCTCAAACCAATTAGGAAGTTATTGTTGTTACGAGGCTTGGTAGGATTTTTTGGTGTTTTTGGAATGTACTTTTCATTACAGTATTTGAGTCTTTCTGATGCCGTAGCATTGACTTTCTTGGTACCGATGGTGACAGCATTTTTAGCATTTGTGTTATTGCACGAAAAATATTCAATACTAGAAGCAATCTGTTCGGTATTCTCCTTGGCTGGGGTTGTATTAATTGCTAAACCAACGTTTATTTTCGGTAATGAATCAAACAAAGAAACCGGTAATGACGAGACTATCGAGAGCTCATCTAGTGAAAAAAGAATTTTAGCAACAATTGTCGGATTGATTGGTGTCTGTGGTGCGTCATCTGTTTATATAGTCTTACGGAAAATTGGTATGAATGCTCATCCATTGTTGTCTGTCTCATACTTTGCATTGACCTGTTGTATAGTCACGTTTCTTGCTATTTTGGTAATTCCTAGTTTGACATTTGTATTACCAACAAATGCTTATCAATGGACATTGTTTTTCATAATTGGCTTTTCGGGGTTTTTCATGCAATTCTCTCTAACTGCTGGAGTTCAAAGAGTTAAAGCTGCAAGAGCCTCCTTGATGGCTTATTCGGGTATGATTTTCGCTGTGGTTTGGGATTTGACGATATGGCATCATTTTCCTGGGATTTTGAGTTTCTTGGGAATTACATTGATTATTGGTAACGCCATAATTATCTTAAAATTCAAACCGCAGCAAGAGGAGATAACTGATAAACAAGGTGATGATATCGAAAGAAACGGAAAATATAACCGTGTTGATGATTCTATTACTATGCAAGACTTTATAATAACTGACGATGAGGAGGAGGAGAATGTTCGTGGTAGACCTTAGACCTGTTTAAGTTGTGTTGTATCTTTGATTTACAACAGACTGAACTTTCTTATGTACTTTTATAGATATAAATACATTTTTTATTTTGCAACTCTAAATTATACTAGATTTGGAAAACTAGTATCAAATCATTTACTATTCATGTTCCAATAATACCTAAAAATGCCCGATATACTGTTCATTCTAACCAATCCAATTCTTGTTTGATTTGTTTTAATTGAACTAGGTTACCGTTCATTTGTAAATCAACGTCTTTCACGTATTTGTCAAAGTTGTTAGTCAATTGGTTAACATTGGTGATAAGCTTTCTTGAGTTATTGAGATTTACTTCAATATAATCTAGTTTTAAAAAATCGTTTGATTTGGGGTCTGAAGGTAAAACTCGAAGTTGATTTATCCATTTTAAATTTGATTTATTATTGCTGGAGCTGCTGTTGTTAATGATTGTATTGGTAGAGACTGTATTTTCACCCATAGTTCGAATGCTGGAATGTGATAGTAGTGGTAGTTCTGATGATAACACGATTTATTTTTTTTTTGGTTTCCTTGTTTCTGTTGTGTTTTGTTCTGAAGTGGAAGTACACAAAACCAAAAAGTTCTCCATTTACCTTATCCACAATATTCTGTTACGCACAAGTTTTGCGGTATCCGATTTGATACGCCATCAAAACTGTTCTACAAGTACTGACTTAGTTTGTAAATCACCATTTCATATTCTATACATATGTCTCTATTCGGTTTATTTTCTGCTAGTTTAAATAATAATTGAAGCATCTAAAGATCAGCACATTGTTCGGCAACCGGTACGGTGAATGCCCCTGATAAAAAGATTGATGGTTCATCGATATTATGGTGTTCATAACTCAAAGTTCCTACACCACCAGCATCCAAAATCAATTGTGGATTGACATTCAATTCACGTTGGACCCATCTAGCTCCTAGACATCTCAATATATGACCATGAGCAACGACGAGGATATCACATGGTTCCCTTTTAGCAATTGCTTGACGATGAAACTCTCTCACTTTTTCAATAAATCTATCCAACCTCTTTGCTACATCATAATGTTGCTCACCTCCTTCACATCCATCACTCCATATGGACCATTTGTGATCTTTATCATCTAATCCTTTCTTTTTCCTTAATTCGTTGATTTCAGCACTCGTTATTCCTTCGTAATCACCATAATCCCATTCTCTCACATCCTCATCTATTTCAACTGGGATTTTGTCCTTAAATTCGGGGTCAACATCTTCCAATAATAATTGTAAAGTTTGTTGTGCTCTTTGCCTTGGTGAAACAAAAATACGAGTCAAATTCTCTGGTTTGATCATTTGTAAATTACTAGGACCGATAAGTGCTCTACCAGTATTTCTCATTTGTTCGACCCCAAATGGAGTCAAGTCAATGTCGGTAGTTGAAGTATGTTGACCACTTTTAGACCATTCAGTTTGACCGTGGCGAACAAAAATCAATCTTGGATAAGGAATTTTGGACATTTTGTAAGGTTTGGGATTTAGGAGTGTAATCAATTGCAAAAGGAAAAAAGGAGAATTCCAGAAAGAAAAAGAAAAATGGTGTATAATGGTGGAATATTAAGATATTTATATATCATAAATATTGTGAAGAGTCAGAGCAAACAAGACGAGTTTAGTTAATGACGTTTCAAATTACGTAAGGTCAATTATTGCTTGTTCTATTTAGGTTTAGTTTTTAGTAAGAAATTACTTATAAATCGACTCTTTTTTTTTGTGTATTTCTTGTTCTTTAGCTCAGATTAAAACCCTGTGTGTGAAACAGTTACAAGTGAACCAACGGACTGAGGGAGGTGAATATGCATTATATCATGAAGATCCATTGTTAGGCACACATCTTCGTAAACCTTAGTAATTTCAATTGTTAAAGTACCAGAGATTTGAAAATTTGATTGAATGTGTCTGGGAATTTAAAGTGAAATATACTAAATTTTACTAGCACAACAGTTTACCATCTTTGGTACATTTATTAAATTTTATCTCGATTGATTTGTCATCCTTTGCATTGAAATTATCAGGGCTATTTGTAGGTAATTTGTAGGACCTTTTAATAATTGATAGTTGGATAAGAAGTGTTTGATTTTAGGCCGCAATACACGACCAATAGTAATAAATACTGATTCTTTTAAAAAAAAAATATTTCACACATAGAAAAGAGAAGTTATTGGCTTTGATCATCAATCATCTCAAACGTGCCTTTTGCAAGTAGACAATGTCATCGAAACAAGAAATATCTAAGAAGATAATATCATTATTAAACACATTACCAAAGGAGAAGTTAAAGCACTACTCTTCATTCAAAGATTCTCAGATAAAGAGATTTTCCGATTTACAAAAGGTCAACCAGATATCTGAACAAGATTTGAAGTTGCAATACATTGCTTTGAAAAACTTGTGTAACGACAAATACAAGAGATATTATGAATTGGACGATAAATTACTAAGACCAAAGGGTAACCCACACTATTATGAACGTTTAATGAATGAAATCAATGGTGAAAAGAAGGAAAACTTGTTTAGTGCTCTTAGAACTGTGGTATTTGGCAAATAATGATGGTTCAATTTTTTGAAGTTTCGTGTAAATAGGGACGGATTTGATGTAAATATACAAAAGAGTCGTATCAGTTTTAGTGAATGGTCAAAATTTTTAGGTAGAAACTTTAATCTTTAATTTGTAAATAAATAAATGAATAACTAAAAACGTGCTTGCACCAATTATTTAACTTGACCATTTTTAGAATCAAGCTGTATTTGGTTTTACCTTCTGTGTACAATATTACAGTGATGAGCCACTATAATTGTAGAAGCGATATCCGTTCACTAGTCTTTGGTTATGCAATTGTTCAACTGATAATTTGTGGAGACAAAGCCGTGAAAAATCTACAATACCGAAGAGAGAAAAAAAAAAGTACATCTACTAACAGAATTTATTAGAATCAAATTTCCAATCATTCCTTTGTGCATAACTTGTCGCTCTTTTTTTTTTTACTTTTCTCTAATACTTTTAACAATATTTAACTATACGTTGTTCGTTTTATAACACGTCTTGAGATTGCAATGTCGCTATCTTATACCATTCAAAGATCACGACCTTTACAGTCATTGTTAGCAATTTTTGCGTTTGTTTTATTGTATGGGATTTTCTACACAGAATGGTTTTCATCAATATTTTCCAGTTCTTCAACCTATACTCCTGAAGAAATCAATTCATTGTTACAAAATAAAGCATCTCAGATTGTTGCCTTGAAAAAAGTGGAATTGGTGCCACAAAGAATTCAACTGCCATATTTGGATGAATCCCAATTTCATATCAAGAATTGGGACTCACAGGGTAATTTATTGGTGAGAAATCATGATTTTATCAGATTGACAGCAAATGCTCCACATCAAGTATCAAATATGTTTAGTAAATGGCCTATACATGCGGAATCTTTTGAAATGGAATTGACTTTCCACATTCATAACCCTGATGTCAAGCATGGTTTGGTTGGAGACGGGTTAGCCATCTGGTTTTTGGATAAACCTTCCGATATCGGTGATGTGTTTGGGATTCAAAACAAATTCAACGGATTGGGTATTATGTTAGACACTTTTAAAAACGGGAAACGTGGACAATTCCCCTATGTAAATTTGATGCTTGGAGATGGAAACGCCATGTACAATAAAGCAACCGATGGATACGAAACTAGATTAGCTGGTTGTATAGCTAAGCAACTCTTAAACCCAGAAGCTAAGGAAACAAAAATGAGATTGGTCTATATAAAAAGTGGCTATTTATCTATTGATTTTAACTACTATGGTCATCACGAGCAATGGCAAAACTGTGTCACTTTGACCGATGTTAAATTGCCAGAAACAAAATATTTAGGGTTATCAGCTGAAACTGGACAATTAGTGGAAAACGTTGACATTATTGAAAATAGAATTTATGCATTATATAAGCCTGATGATACATTTGTGGAGAGCATTGACGAATTGCAAGAATTGATTCGTGAACAAAATGAATATGACAGTGAAGTTTCATCAGTTGCTCTGATCGTCAAAGAAGAAGCTAAAGCTAAAGAAAAGAAACGTGGAGGAGGAAGACATCGTGCTTTCAAAAAGAAATTAAGTAGTGAAAGAAGAAAATCCTTGAAACGGTTGGAAATGGCTGAAAAGAGAATCAAAGAGCAAGAAAGACAATACCGTTTGAAAAAGTATGGCCATGAAGATATTAATTTCATAACTTATTGGTTTGGCAAATTCTTGGTATTAGTAAAGTACATTTTGTATTTATTAATTGCCGTTGTTATTGTATGGTTTGCGTTAATAGTTTTCAGAATCCAAAAACAAAAACGTAAGCTGAAAACTACAGGGTTATTAGATTAGAAAGATTCCCTTGATTTAGCCTAAAACAGGAACAAATAATAAATACTAAAATAAAAACTTCATGCATAATAAAATTAAAATAGTTATACATAGTATTAGTACAACAACCTATTAAGCCCAATGCTTTCTTTCTTTTCTTTTTTTCGCTTTAATGTCTTTTTTTGATTTTACTTTGGTTATTTTGCTTGGTATCGCTGTTGATTGATTCGATATCGTCTTTAGCAATAGTTAACATTAATCCAAATGAGTCTCTTGAAACATTTAAGAATCTGTACAATCTCTCCTTATACCAGGAAACAGCTGGGCTAAAAGGATTTAATTCAAATGAAGAATCCAAAATTCTAAAACCATGGTTGTACAAGGTTTTCTCGAAAGCATTGTCAAACGAATAAGCGTCTATGGTGATTAAAATGGAACTGTTTTCTGGAGGAGTCTTTATGTTTTTTGAAGTGAGAAATTCCTGGTATAATTCTCTGGCTCTGACAACTGCCCAATCAATTAAGACTTCGTCAAAGTTAACTTTTTGAAAGACCTTTCTCACATGAATACCAGTGATTTTCACAATGAAATTTGCTGCACTTGACTGGGTTTCATCAACAACTAATGAACAAATAGCAATAGGTGAGTCACGATAAACAATTAATTGTGTGTCTAGACTTTTCCTGGTCAATTTCTTGTCTTTACCAGTTTCGTTTTGTGAATATGATTTGATATCAAATCCGAATATATAATCACAATACTTTTGTGCATAGAATTTCGAAGTAATAATCCCCATATCTTCCCCAACAATGTAGGCTAAAAATCCAAAGGAAGCAAAAACACTGGCAAACAACGGGAACGCAGTGAAGAAGGAAAATATGAAATCTTTCTTTTCTTTCATCATAATATGGTAGAACTCAATCAAGTGGTCGCTGATACTAATATAATCCCACAAGGCATACCCAACAACTACTGGAAGTACTGTCGTATAAACAACGATTGAAATTGGATGCCATAAAACATACTTAGTTAACTTCGCTTGTAATTGTTTGTAACGATCTCCGTGCAAAACAATGGCGGCCTTTGATAACTCCGGTTTCAAAGTTGTTTTGGCCAATACCGGTGCTGCATTGGCGTCTAATGGTTTGTTTAAATCAATTTCTTTCTGAACCACCATTATAATAGAAGATATAGCTTTTTAAGGCAACGAAAACAACAGAAATAAGGAAAGAAGAAAAAATCAAAGGTGATGATTTAAGCATGAAAAATTATTTTCATTTTAGCCCCACAGCAGAAGTGGATTTTTAATACACACACAGATTTAATTGGAGCCAATCCCACACACAGTGACCGAAAAAAAAAAGAATTAAATTGGTGCACGTGGTTGATTTCTTCTTTCGGATTCAGATGCGGCTGTTTTAATAAATTGTTCCAAAGAATTTTCATATACGATTGTCGAAGAGATGAGCTGCAAACGAGTTTCTGGTTGACCTTATTCCAGTAACTAAAATGGTTAGTAGTGAATGTCTATAGTTGTAGCAAAGCTGTGTTGTTGATTTCTCGACGTCAAAAGCACACCTTAGGTGAATAATTAGGAAGTTGACTTTGGATAAATTGTTAACCAGATTAGTGGCAAAGGTCAACAACTAGACAAATATTATCAAGAACAGAATATTATAATAGAACAAGGAAGTGCCAAATTATTCTAAAAGAATGTATCTATATTCTATTTTTCTAACCTCTACTGATTTGTTGTCGTGCATCATTGGCAAAGACCAATTTAGAAGGCATGATGGTGCATGCAGTATGGAAAGAACCCAAAACAGATTTTACGCGATACATTATGAAATTAGACTGGATACACCAAGAAGTTAGACTTGTTTTTATGTAAGCAATTTAGAAAGTTCAGCCCTCCCCCTGGCCTTTTGCTATTAATAACTCATTACAAATATATGTTCTGAACATATGTTGAATGAACTTGATAACCACAATTATTTTTTAGCTGAATTCTCGAATGTAAGGCAAATTTATAAGTAGGAATAACTTCTGGATCTGGCACGATTGTTCTGCATTTTATTGCTCCCTGTCGCTTGGTTTTGCTTGATGCCTATTTTTTTTTTTCTTATTGTTATTTTTATATATATTTCTTTTTTTGGCACATCAATTCTATTGCTATTTTTTTTAGCTTTTTCTCATGCATATTTCTCTAGTTCAAGATATCAACCAAAAAATATTCACCTCACAACTTTTGAGTCTTTAATACTCATAACAGAGAGCTGAGAGCTATTAGAAGATTTTGGTTGAAGTATAAGTCTATATACAAACAGATTGTGCTGAATATCATCATCTTAGAGCTCTTGTATCGTCTATTTATTGTTGTTTTTTTTTTATTTTTGCTAGACTCAGAGCATTATCGAATTGTATTGTTTTCAACGATCCATCATTGTTTGAATCACTTTTAAATTTTTTTTCATCGAAACAACTTTAACGAGTTATAAAATTAATAAAACTCAATCTCGAGTTTCTTCAGGCATATATATTTTCCATATGATAATATCCAAATCATCAATACTCGTCATCTGGTTTACGTTTCTAGTGTCCATAGTCAATGGTTCACGATACATCAAATCGTCGTCACTTTTGACATGTATGGAGAATTCCCAGTTCACAGCTTCATTTTTTGACGTGATATTCTATCCCGGAAATAATACTGTTGATTTCGATGTTCTTGCCATATCCACTATTGATAATAGAACAGTTGGGGTAAATGTTAATGTGATCGCCTATGGATTAAATGTCTTGCAGAGAAACATTTCATTGTGTGATATATCGTACACTGGACTGACTGGTGCTCAAAACGATCCATTATGTCCCATTAATAATGGTCATTTAGATGTGCACTCGCTGTATACGTTAGGTTCTTCTGTCACCAAAGATATTCCTGGCATCGCCTACACCATTCCTGATTTGGATGCCAGAGTTCGAGCAGTGATTTATGATACACAAACATACGAACAGTTGGCGTGTGTTGAGGCCACGTTATCTAATGGTAAAACTGTACAAACCAAGTATGCAGGTTGGCCAATTGCTGCTGTATCTGGTCTTGGGGTTATTACTTCAGGGGTAATTTCTATTATTGGATATTCTAATACAGCAGCACACATTGCTTCCAACTCAATGTCTCTATTTGTTTACTTCCAGTCTTTGGCTGTTACAGCGATGATGGCAGTGGCTAGAACTCCGCCATTAGCAGCTGCTTGGGCACAAAATTTTATGTGGTCATTGGGTGTTGTGAGAGTTGGTTTTGTTCAAGACATTGCAAATTGGTACCTCCAAGCAACTGGAGGGACACCAACTGATATTTTAAAATCAAGGTATCTCTCAATTTCGGTTCAAAAATTTGTAAAGAAATTTATCAAACGTTCAGCCATGGCAATAGCTGAGCACTCGCCCGAGTTTGTGACACATTTGACAAAACGAATCAATGTGCTGCTTGATACAGAATCTATCGGTGCTTTGGATTCCGATTTGTATACGACAAATGAAAAATCAGGCGAATCGTCTGGGAAAATTTTGGTGTTGAGAGGAATTCAAAGAGTTGCCTACTTATCAAATATTGAAATTACAGACATGTTTATGACAAGCATTCAGTTTCTTTTGTTTTTTGTTTTCGTTGTGTTGGTTTGTCTCATGGCGTTTAAGGCAATTATTGAGATTTTGGTGCGAAGCAAAATTATCAAAGAAGGGAAATTTAAAGAGTACCGTCGACAATGGGCATCCATTATCAAAGGTACTAATTACCGTATATTGATGCTTGCCTTGCCACAAATTGGATTGTTTTGCATTTGGGAGTTCACTGTGAGAGATTCAGCGGGGATTGTTGTTGTAGCAGTGTTTATGTTGGCAGTTACAGCGATATTGTTGCTTCAAGCAGCTGTCAGAGTTTGTTTGTTGGGTACGAAATCTGTCCGTGAATATAAAAACCCGGCATATTTGTTGTTTGGTGACAGAAAGTTTTTGAACAGGTTTGGATTTCTTTATTTCCAGTATCGTGCTGACAAGTACTGGTATATATTCGTGTCAACAACGTACATTTTTCTTAAATCGTTGATTGTTGCGGTGCTACAGAATCATGGTAAACCCCAGTCAGTTATTGTATGGGCAATTGAGCTAATTCACTTGGTGGTTTTAATATGGATCCGTCCCTTTATGGATAAAAGAACAAACGTTTTTAATATTATCATTAGTATAATGAATTTTATCAACGCATTGTTTTTTATGTTTTTTTCCGATGTTTTTGGACAACCTAGTGTGGTTTCCTCAATGATGGCCGTGGTTTATTTCATATTGAATGCAGTATTTGCTTTATTCTTGTTGTTATTTACTATTATCACCTGTATTCTTGCCTTGTTGCGTGATAATCCCGACTCACAATATCAACCAATGAGGGATGATCGAGTATCGTTTTTGAATCGTCAGGCATCCAGGTCTGATGTTATTGGTAAGAATAATCCACGTAATGGAAAAGACCTGGAATTGGCTGATCTAGGAAAAACTGCAATGATGGGTCATGAAAACAGAGCACGCGAAGGAGATACTGCCTATCAAGACTCTAATTCGTACGATGAGGATTCCTTGTATTTTAGACGGCGTGCTGAAAATGAGCAAGAAGGTTATTCTAATACATATGGACCACGGAATTAAGTTAGTGGGATATTTTTAATGACATGTTCAATCAAATAACAACGGTTGGGGGGACTATAATTCTACTGGAGAGACCCACAAGGGATTCATTCAACCTGGACTATAATTTATTTATTTATTTATTTACTACAAAGCCAATAATCACGATATTTTTTACAACGATTATGGTATACATACATTTGAATAGATTTGTACTTTTGTTAATTACATTTTTGAAGTTTGTTAGAACTCTTTCCATAAATTTATTGTTGTGGCAATCTTATCTGGGAAAAAATTATTAGATCATTCAATTAACTAATTGAATGCCGTTTTGATTGTTACGAACTAGCATAAATGTGTGGCATATTTCCTAACATATTCCCATGGCGTATTGGATGTTAATTATATCTGTCCATTTGAAAAGTGGAGCCATTTTTCATGCAATTTAGTACTTGATGATTTGATTTGTTGTATTTGATCATGGAGTAATAATTTAAGTCTCAAAGTCGGAAGTAACTTATTTTTATACTTTTTCTGTTAGTTTTCAAGATGTAAATATTTACAGTAGCACAAATTTTACACTTACATGGTAAAGAAACATTTGTCTTAACCGTTAAAAGAACTTTAAAGTCAATATAAAACACAATCGAGCCAAATATACTTCTTTCTGCAAATCTGATGATATCCCCTTTTTCTATTCCAGGTGTAGAATATTGTTTGAGAGAAAAAAAAATGAACAAAGCCGGATTAGAATCAGATCATGATTATTGCCGACTGTGGCTGCGAATTTCGCAATATAAATCAGATTAAGCAAAATACAGAAAAGAAAAACAAAAAAACAGATTCGAGATAACACTAATCAAAGTGTGGATAATGATTGTATTACTAAATTCATCAGTTTATATAAACCCTTAATATTTCCCACAGTATAAAGTATTTTTTTTTCTGGGTATGGTCAGCTCACTATAATTAGAAATATAATTCCAAAAATGCCTTCTTTATCTGATTTGGATTATGAGAACCCTGTCAAGATTGCTTCGACTCAAATAGAAACTGTGGCTATCATCGGTGGTGGAGCATCTGGAGCAATTATTCTAGACACTTTGTTAAAAGAACCATCAAACATCAAAAAAATAGTTGTATTTGAAAGACAAAAGAAATTAGGCGGTATTTGGCTCTTTAATAAAGACATTAGATCGACTCCTAATGATCTCATCAAATCGGGTAGTTATAATTTGGAGAATGATCCACAATTGCCTAATCCATTCCATAAGCAACAAGAAAAAGCTAAGAAAATTTTATTACCTAAAAACACACAAGAAAGGTTTATTGAAACCCCAAGTTATTATGGAATCACCACCAACATCATTGAAAAAATGATGACATACAGTGACGTCAATAAATGGGATGTTGAAGGAGATGCAGAAACAAGGAAATATGTTGAAGGAAGCATTGTTCAAGACTATATTGAGAAATATTTTGATAAAAATTTGAATGATCCTAGAACCGAATTGAGGTTAAATTCAACTGTTGAAGATGTTGAAAGGATTACACGTGATGATAACAGTAATGGAAGTGACAAAATACCATATCGATTCAAATTAACCGTTCGTAATCCTCAAGATGATGATCATGATGTATGGTATCAAGAAGAGTTTGATACCGTCGTGATAGCTACTGGTCATTACCATGTCCCTTTTATACCTCATGTTCCAGGTTTGAAAACGGTTCAAGAAAAATATCCCCTGAAGATACAACATGCTAAATTTTATAGAGACTCCTCATCTTATAAAAATAAAACTGTTGTTGTTGTTGGGTCTCGTGCTTCAGGTGCGGACTTGACCAAATTCATTGCTAGAGAAGACGGCACTACAGTTTATCAATCTGTCAGAAATTTTGACAACACTAAGTTTGTCACTCAGAAAACCAATGTTGTTAAAAAGCCACAAATTGAAAAGTTTGAGTCTAGTAAAGGAAGTATTAAAATTGTCTTTGAAGACGGTACATTGTTGGAGAATCCAGATTATGTGATTTACTGTACTGGCTATTTGTTTTCATACCCATATTTGAATCGATTGACAAATAACCAGATCACAGAAGGTATAACTATTCCAAACTTGTACCAACATACATTCTTGATCAATGAACCATTAATTACAATAATTGGTGTTCCCATTGATGGTATTTCCTTCAGAGTGTTTGAGTATCAAGCTGTTTTGCTAGCAAGATATTTGACTGGAAAAATTAGTTTACCTCCAAGATCAAAGCAAAGTGAGTGGGTAAATAAGAGATATGAGGACAAAAAGAACACAAGAGCATATCACACCATAGGTGTATTGGATGCTTTTAATTATTCCAATGATTTGATTAAATTAGGTGAAGTTCTGGATAAAGTAGAAGTGGGTAGAAAATTTCCAATTTTGAGCTCTGACGATATTTTGCTTTACAAGGAGGCGGGGGAAAAGTTGAAGAAATTCTGGGATGAAAGATAGACTTTGTATTTGATATGTATATTTGAAAAATATGATTTGTATTATGGTTTAACAATAGTATGAATGTATGATGAAGCAAAAAAAAATTAGCATTGCCTGGTTTCGATCCAGGGACTTCGAGGTTATGAGCCTCGCACGCTTCCACTGCGTCACAATGCTTATTTGTTGGTAGAAAAAACTATTTACTTTTACACACCAATATATGCATAATTATGCAACTTCGTTGTTTTGTATTGGTGTGGTACATAGCTATGCCGTTGAGCAATTTCATAAAATTTGCACAACCATTCTGGATATTTTGGATTACTTTTGAGCCTTTCAACTGCTTAGGCGTTACTATGTAAATATTAATTTTTTATAAGGACGTAAACTAGCAAATCTCTATTTGCACTCTCTACATCTGTGACCCCATAGAATCAACACTATTGTCAAAACAACTGTGATACCTGTTTAATGTCAATTGATTTGTTTGACTATTACAGAAGTATAAACTGGTAGCTGGTGGTGTTAATCAATGATTCAAGGTAAAAAATATCCAAAGAGTAGAAGAGACAAAAAAAAGTAATACCAAACAGTAAACACATTTCGTGAGTCACTTTTTTTTCTTTACTCAATTTAAAGGTTAACGTTAATATTTCATTCATCTGTTAAGCCAATATGAATGATACTGAAGATACTATATACATTCCGATTCCACACTATCCACCATTCAAGCTTCGATCATCTTTAATTGATAAAGATCCCGTGATATGGGTGCATTTACTTGAAGCTTATATTCATCTTATGACAGTTTTACTTGACCCAGAGACCCCAAAATTAAATGTTAAATCACAACAACAATTGCAATTATTCTTGAAAATATTCTTATTTGAAACATGTGAAGAAGAAACCAAAATTTTTTCTTTGGGTGCCATCAACCCTGATATTAAAAAGAATACCAGCATTTTAAATGCATACGTTTTCCAATTGATTAAAAAGTATAGTTTTGTCAAATTGAACTTAACTGGAGAAGCAATATGGAATTTCACAAAGATTCATGCCCCAAAAAACATCAGTACTGTAAGAGGATTAATTGATGGTACTTTTAAATCTGAGTTTAACGACAATAAAAAATCGGGGAATATATCTTCTATTTCACCAGTACAAAAACACTTGGACTTGATTGTAACTAATGGAAAATTTACTAAAACTGAAGATCTTGTGATATTATCTATGTTATTAGGACAAAACACTACTAGAACAAGCACATTTTCTATGGGATCCAACAAAAGTATCAACAAGAAGCGAAATCGATCATTGCCCTTTGCAGAAAATTTTGTCAATGTCCAATGGATAGAGTTATTAGAAAAGGGGTATGCCAACGGCAAAAGTGTCAATGCTGATATTATAAAAGATATTATGATTATATCTATCATTTCACTATCTGCAGAGAAATTGGCTACATTGACGATGAATTTGGGAATCACTTCAATTGCTGCATTTAATGTTTGTCCGTTGTTCAGTTCAATCATTATTTCTGAACCATATAAGGAATTGATTCCCAATTTGGAAAAAAAGTTACCATTTTTGAGAAACATAGATATCGATGATGATAACGGTTATGAAGACGATGATTTGGATGGTTACGAAGATAATATAGAAGGGATTTCAATACTAGTTGATTTGTGGCCCAATATGACAGAAAGAAAAGCCAAGATTATACTCAAGCAACATAATGGTGATGTAGAACACGTTACAAATCTATTATTAGAGAATCCTGAATTGATTGACAAGATTGAAATGCCGAAAAAGACCAACAACGGTACAGCTTCCACTAGCAATAATACTAAAACTTTTACTGGGTCGTATAAGATTTTTTCAGGGAAAAAGAAGGGAAGTCTAAACAATAATACAAAGCTTAATGCGCCTAGTGCTGATTTGAAAAAGAAAACATTAGAATCTGCACTTAGATTGATGTATCAGAGTGATGAAGATGAACCTGACGATACTTATGATGATCAAGAAAAAACAACTGGTGTATAGTAATGTTATGATTGAGTATATTGTTAGTAAAATGGATTTGTATATTTGTATTATTGATCCGTAAGGTAGGAAAGCTAAATATCTGCGCGTCTGAAAAACTGTCGTGGTAATTTAAGAATATTTGGTCGACGCAGAACGTCCGGATCCAAGCGAAGAAAAGAGAAAGGAGACAAAGCAAAAAAAAAAATCAAAATACTCAAATTCCAATCAAACTTCTTCAACAAATATCACTTCTCTTTATCCAAATATTTTAGGATCTCTTTCTTTCAATTCAACTTCAAATGATTACGGCAATATTTATTTATGATTCTAAAGGTGACATATTAATATCCAAGTTATACAAGGATGGAATCAAACGTAATATATCGGATGTGTTTAGAATTCAAGTGATTAGTCAAACTTCAACCAATCGAGCCAAAGAATACCGATCACCTGTTTTAACTTTAGGTTCAACGTCATTCATATATATCAAACTGGGGAAAATTTGGATTACTGCTGTTACTAGATCGAATCAAGATTGTTCTTTGATAATGGAATTTCTATATAAATTGGAAGCACTATTACGTACAGTATTGGGACGAGATAAGAAGAAGCAGTTGATGGAATTAACGGATAATTATATAATTAATAATTTTGCATTGTGCTATGAGATATTAAGTGAAGTGTGTGAATTTGGATTCCCAATTAATTTAGATTTGAACTATTTAAAGAAATATATTGATGATATAAATGTTGACGATAGCATTTTCAAGATTGCGCCATTGAAAAGAAGATCAACAATCAATCCATTGTTAGGCAAAAGCATTACCAGCGGTAACACTAACACCACTAGCAATAATAACAACAGTAGTAACAGTTCTTTGAAAAGATCATCAGCAGAGGAAAACATTACATGGAGATCATCAGGAATTAAGTATCGACGCAATGAAATTTTCCTTAATGTGACTGAACGAGTTAATGTGTTGATGAATTCACAATCTGATGTTTTGAATGCGTACGTTGATGGTTCAATACAAATGAAAACACACTTATCGGGTATGCCGTTGTGTAGATTTGGATTCAACGACAATACTATTTTACTTTCCAATGATGAACCACGAGACGGAGCTGTCACTCTTGAAGATTCAAAGTTCCATCAATGTGTTCAATTGAATGTTTTTGAAACTGAAAGAGCTATACAATTTGTCCCACCTGATGGTGAATTCCAATTAATGAGTTATAATTGTAATCTGAACATCAATGTTCCATTTAAGGTATATCCCCAGGTTCAAGAAATTGGTCGAAGTAAATTAATGTACAAGATTCGAATCAAATCGTTTTTCCCGGAAAAATTGCCTGCCACAAACGTTTCATTAAAGATTCCTACACCAAGAGGAGGAACGATTCTTTCCAACCTTTCCAGTTCGATAGGTAAAACGAAATTTCATCCTGAGGACAATCTGATTTCATGGAAATGTAACAAGTTTTTCGGGGAACAAGAACATGTTCTTACTGCGGAAATTGAGGTTAATCTGAGTTCAGATGAACTATTATATTGGACTCGACCTCCTATAAAATTAGATTTCTTTTTGGATATGTTTTCAAGTTCTGGATTAACAGTAAAGTTTTTAAGAGTTCAAGAAAAGAATAATTATAGAACAGTGAAATGGGTTAAATATGGCACTCAATCTGGATCCTATGAAATAAGGTATTGATTGTTTTAAGTTATTTTTCTATTTGTTATAGTAGTAAATACAAAAATAAACTTAGTACATATATAACAAAGAATAAATGACTGCCAAATTCCTTTGTTTTTTTTTTTTCTTTGTCTTTCCTTCTTTTGTTAGTCTATGCTATATCTTTTTGGAATTTTGGTCTCAATGTGGTGGAACGTGCAAATTAGATGAATAGAAATCCTCGAGTTAGAAAGAAGAAATAGAAGCAAAAAAAAAAAAAATTCTATTCATCTCATCCCCATAGAACAAATAGTACAACACATACAACAAAGCAAACTAATATGAGGGACTTGATTGTATTGGGGGGTTCATCTCATCCTAATTTGACTAAATCAATATGTCGAAGCTTGACACTAGAACAAGGTCTTGTGGATTCTCGTAAATTTTCCAATGGTGAAATATCAATTGAAGTTAAGAATAGTGTTCGAGAAAAAGATGTCTTTATTATTCAAAGTGGATGTGGGCATGTTAATGATAATTTTTTGGAGCTCTTGATCACTATAGCTGCATGTAAAACTGCAAGTGCCAAAAGAGTGACTGCGGTTTTACCATTGTTTCCTTATTCAAGACAACCAGATATACCTTATCTTGCTAATGCAACTGGTGCACCAAGCATTAGTACCAAAAAGGAGGAATACACTTTTGAAAGTGCGCCTGCAACTCCAAATCCATTATCAAAATCAAGTAGTGAAAAATCGTTTCTTTCCCTGGCATCGTCGTCGATAGTATCGGAAAACAAAGCAGCAACCACAGGTGTAAACAACATTAGTAGTGGCAACAGAATTAAACTGCCAGTTCCAAAGAAATACACTCCAAAATTAATTCACACAAATGCCTCAGCAACAAATTTTTTACCGCAAGTGGACGCTTATGGTAAAACCGAGAGTGGTTATAAACAATGGATCTCTCCAAATGGAACTTTGATAGCCAATTTGTTGACTACTGCTGGCGCTGATAGAGTTATCACTATGGATTTGCATGATCCACAATTTCAAGGATTCTTCAATATCCCCGTGGACAATTTATATTCAAAACCTATTTTGAAACATTACATATTGAATTTCATTCCTAACTATAAAGATTGTGTCATTGTCAGTCCTGATTCAGGTGGTGCCAAAAGAGCAACTGCTATTGCTGATTCCTTAGGTTGTCCATTTGCATTGATTCACAAGGAGAGAAGAGCCAAGTTGCCAAAGAATCCACCTCTGACTTCCATGAGTAATAGTCATAGTCATAATCATTATAATTCTCAACATAAGCCGACAATGGTTGCAACTACCATGTTGGTGGGTGATGTTGCTGGTAAAGTTTGTGTTTTGGTGGATGACTTGGTTGATACCTCGTATACTATTACTAGGGCTGCCAAATTATTGAAAGATCAAGGTGCTGAATATGTGTATGCATTGGTCACACATGGTATTTTTAGTGGTGATGCCATCAACAGAATACAACAAAGTGCTATTGATAAATTAGTCGTTACAAATTCTACGCCACAATCCGAGCATGTGGAGATACTAGGTGATAGAATGGAAGTCTTGGATGTTAGTAGAGTGTTTGCTGAATCTATAAGAAGAATCAATAACGGTGAAAGTGTTAGTATGTTATTTGATCATGGGTGGTAGAGATTGCTGTTAATAAAGTGAATGAGTTAAAAAAGAGGAAAAATCTTTTTGAATGTGATTTATTAAGTGTTATAGCTTGAAACGTATGAATAAATGTCAAACTTGTTGAACTATAGTTTGCAACTAGAGGAGGGGTTTTGCAACACATATAATGTTAATTGCACAGTGTAGAAATAAATTGTGGAGAACAGAACAGGGGAAAATCATCAAAGTTGAAATAATAATAACAAAGGAGGGGGGAAGTAGAGACTGGGGTAGACGAAGTAGACCAAACGCGTTCCCCGGAAAAGTACGGGCATTACCAAGAGTTTGTTGGTTTCTTCTTCAATGACACAATAGTTCCGCTGTTACGATCCGCTTTTGAAATTAAAACGGCATGAACTTGCTACCAAGGAGTAGTCAGATCTTCAACTTCTCTTGGAATAAAAACAATAACCATTACAGGCGAAATACTATATTGTTCCGGTTTTCTGTTAGTTACCCAAAAAATTCTTGGACTACTGGTCAATCCATTGTTTGTAAGGCTCTTTGATTTGTAGTTATAAGTGAATAACCTTCAGCTATCCCCTTTCTTCCATTCAAAGAGATGGGTCTCCAAAATTTATGACGACGAAACTGTAAATTAATTAAAAATATCATCATCAAAAGAGAAAGAGATGACGATTTAAACTAAATCCACCTTTAAAAAAAAAAATAGAATCTTTGCACATTTTGTGGGGAAATTGGACATAAATGGCATTAACAAAATAGTAATTGTTTAGGTTTCTAGCGTTTAAAGTTGTGCTATTATACAACCTGGTACGCCTTGAGGCATTTTGTTGTGTGAGTTGAAACTAGTTCGTGAAGAAAGAAACAACAGCTTTCAATGTTCTATTGCCTTTCAGTTTTCTCAATTTCGCCAAGCGGCATTTTCCCCAATTAGTTATGCCACAATTATTACAAAAGGTTTATTACATGAATTCCTGAAAGCAAAGATTTAAACGATTTTCTAATTCTTTTTCTTTTCTTTTTTTTATTTCTTCTTTGGTGGGGGGAGGAGGAGGGGGGAATGAGAGAGAAATCTTTTGGCGCTATTTCTTTAGCAACTAAATCAACGCGATGTCAATCTGGATAGTGTACCGTAGTAGAGTTTGGCTTTTCTATTTTGAATGACAATTTGTTGACCATTTAATTAATGGTGCTTGTTATTGTTATGGTAATTGCTTATTCGGGACTGGTTTCATAAAGTAGTCACACTTTCTGACAATGGTTGGATCCCCGTCGTTTGAATGGTCAGTGTTTGAATTATAATCGTCACTCAGTAGTTACAGGTCACACCCAACGGTTTGCGGGATTATATTTTTTTTTAGCGTTTCCGTTTAAGAAAGGTGTGAGTTAAACTTCGCTTTGGTTAGTTGTTTTGAGAAACACAACTTTTTTTTTTGTTGGTTGATCCAAAACTATAATAATAATTGAGTGGACACGTAGATACACATATACATTGTGGACTAGTGGAAAGGCAAAACTAGTAAGAGCACAAACATCCATACAAGAAAAGAGAACCTTCCATTGAATAGCAACAAGATTCTTTAAAATGAAATTGTTGGGGTAAAAGGGGAAGGAAATATTGGTTTTGCTCTCAATGTTCCTTGAAATGATCAAACGGAATGTGAATGCAACCCTTCAACGTAACTTTTACTGAAAATACAAGAGTAATGTTATTTATTTCAAAACGAGGCTTCATTTTACTCATTGCTCGTGTTGTTGTTACTTTAAAAATTTACCGAATGCAAACCTTTGAATGTTGACAGGTTCTACATCCAGACTTTGCACCTTTTACCATATCTTTTGTTGCTTCTCGGGGCACCATATCCCGTTTCTGTTATCTTTCTACTTTTAATTTACTATTCGTTATCTTTTCTTTAACTATTTAATTGTAAAAATTCTAGAGTTTACTCGATCGACACGGTCTTGGTGTATTTGATAAATTAGAATTTTTCAGATTTTTCAAAATGAATTTGTCTTTTTGCACGCTCTTCATCACCGCTACTACTAAAAAAAACAATTTAAAATAAAAAAAGTCCGTAAAGCACCGAAATGTGGGACAGCTTCTGCCTATAACTATATTTGGGTAGCATTTAACTATATGCAGTATTCTGAGGTATTTATTGATTCGAGACAATTGGGACTAGAGAGAAAAAATGCCACATAGAAAAACCTCTCTTAGTAGTTCTGAAAACTACCAAGTGTTCCTGGAACAAGAGGGGAGTATAGAATGGCACAATCGTGGATTGTTATTTTTGTATACTGTGTATTATTATTTGGTTGTCTTCCTTCTTTCCTTTTCCCCCCCACCTTTTTTTTTCCACTTCTGATTTTTGCCAATGTTATAGCCAAGAAACAATTACTTCAACTATAAATACAATCAAAATTTCCCTACGTCTTGATTGCTCTTTTGCTGGTTGAATTGATTTTTTTTAGTTTTACAATTAAAGTTCATTCGAAAGGTTATTTTTACACTGAGGCTGCTGCTATTACCAGAACTACAACAACTGTCAGTTTCAATTCTGAACAATTTACTATCTTACTGCTCAACCAACACTTTTCTTCCACACTTAGTTGATCAGTTACTAATATCAAGAGTTTTTGCTACAGTGATATACTAAAACATATTTAAAAAAAAAACAATAAGAATTATTTACAAATACTCCCACATACTTAATCATGACTTCTGCATCACTTGAAAACGGAGTTTCTCGTTTAAACATTTACAGAACCACATCAAACACTTCATCCCAAGTTAGTTTGAAACACGACTACATTGACTCCCCCTTTAGTGGTAAAAAGGATCAATTTGATCAGGTTTTGGATGTTTTGGATTCCACTGGTTTTATCCCTGAATCGCTCATTGAATCTGAAGCAAAATGGTTTTACGAATCGTTAGGTATTGATGACGTGTTTTTTGCCAGATCGCTGCCAGAAGATATTGCTTCTCACATTCACGCTTTATATTCCTGTAAAGTGCAAGCTTATTCTAGTTTTGGTGAACAGCCATTGATTTCCTACAAGAGAGAAGCCGAAGATCATGCAGTCTTCTTTGACACTGTTGATGCTGAATCTTATAAGAGAAACCAATTTGAAGAAAGAATTGATGACAAATATATTGACCCTTCAAGCACTACTACCAATAGTTACCGTACTGAATATTTCAGTGCCCCATTGAATTACCAATCTGACCCTATTTTGCTGGGGGTTTACCAACAAAATAAGGAGTTGCGCGACCAATATGTTCGTTTATTTTTTGTTTATAAAAACAATTACACCATACTGGAAGCTGCTGCAAATGAAACCGATTTAGAAAAAATTGGTGACAAGACTTTTTTGAAGATTGCCTCTGATAACACCAAGCAATTGTATACTTCTATTGTCAAGGATGTCATAAATACTACTGGTCCTGTCATCAAACATTTCCCGCTTGAAGACTCTGAAGAATATAGAGTGGTCATTGGTTACAAACAAAAGACTTCTGCTAGATACAATTCAGCTTTGAGTGATTTGGCCAACTACTACAAATTGCAAGTCACCAGAAAGTATGTTGAACAATTTTCTAACGGTGTCACCATAATATCCATGTATGTTACTTCAAAACTGAGAAAATCACCTGTTGACTTGTCAATTTACCAAGTCATCAAAGAAGCTTCGTTGTTGTATTGTATTCCTCACAATTACTTCCACGATAGATTCATTCAAGGTGAATTATCCTTGCAAGAATCAATCTATGCTCAATCAGGTGTTATCTTTGTTACTCATTTTTTGAATCGTTTGGGTCCTGAATATAACAAGCTTTCTTCATTGTTAGATCCTTCCAAATCAATTGAACATGCTGAAGTATTAAACAGTTTAAAGAAGAGATTGAGAGCTGAAACTTACACTCAAGATTACATCAAGGAAGTTTTTGACAACAGAAGAGACATTGTTCGTAAATTATACCGTCAATTTGCTGATGTTCATTACATTAGATCTTCCATGGAAAAGACATTATCCTACCAAAGATTATCCCAAATTACCCCGGTTGGATCTGAAGAAGAATTTGAGCAATTGTTGAGCAGAGAATGTTCTCAAAATGAGCATCATGCTATTGTCTTGAGAGCTTTGTACACTTTCAACAAATCCATCTTGAAAACCAATTTCTATACATCAACCAAAGTTGCTTTATCATTCAGATTGAACCCATCATTTTTACCAGAATCTGAATATCCTGAACGTCCATATGGAATGTTTTTCGTTGTTGGTTCTGATTTCAGAGGGTTCCACATTAGATTTAGAGATATTGCCCGTGGTGGTATTAGAATTGTTAGATCAAGATCTTTGGATGCTTATAATGTCAATGCTCGTAACTTGTTTGACGAAAACTACAACTTGGCCAACACTCAACAACGTAAGAACAAGGATATTCCAGAAGGTGGTTCCAAAGGTGTTATTTTGTTGGATCCAGGTGCAGCTCAAGAGCGCCCACAAGCTTGCTTCGAAAAGTATATTGATGCTTTAATCGATTTGCTTTTGAAACAAAATATTCCAGGTGTCAAGGACAACTATGTTGATTTGTATGCCAAGCCAGAAATCTTGTTCTTGGGTCCAGATGAAGGTACTGCTGGTTACGTTGACTGGGCCACATTACACGCCAGAGAAAGAGGAGCACCTTGGTGGAAGTCTTTCTTGACTGGTAAATCTCCTGAATTAGGGGGTATTCCTCATGATGAATATGGTATGACAACATTGTCTGTGCGTGCTTATGTCAACAAAATCTATGAAAAATTGGACATTGACGATGCAAAGATCCGTAAATTCCAAACTGGTGGTCCTGATGGGGATTTGGGATCCAACGAAATTTTGTTATCAAGAAAGGAAAACTATGTTGGTATAGTTGATGGATCCGGTGTTATTTGTGACCCTCAAGGTTTGGATAAACAAGAGTTGATTAGATTGGCCAAAGAAAGAAAGATGATTGAACATTATGACAAAACTAAATTGTCTCCACAAGGTTATGTTGTGTTGGTTGATGATATGGATGTCAAATTACCAAGTGGAGAAGTTGTCACCAGTGGTGTTGCCTTTAGAAATACATTCCACTTGAAATTGAAGCAACAATTTGGAGTTGATGGTGTCGATCTTTTTGTTCCATGTGGTGGTAGACCAGCTGCAATTGATACCAACAATGTTCATGACTTGATTGACGAAAAGACTGGTAAATCAGTTGTTCCATACTTTGTCGAAGGTGCTAACTTGTTTATAACTCAATCAGCAAAATTAATTTTAGAAAAAGCTGGTATTGTTATTTTTAAGGATGCTTCTACTAACAAAGGTGGTGTTACTTCTTCATCTTTAGAAGTGTTGGCTTCTTTGTCTTTTGACGATAAAGGATTCTTGGAAAACATGTGTGTTGATCCTGAGACCAAAGCCAAACCACAATTCTACCAAGATTATGTCAAGGATGTTCAAAAAATCATTGTTGGTAATGCTGATTCCGAGTTTGAAGCCTTGTGGAAATTGAAGGCTGAAACTGGTACTCCATTCACTATATTGTCCGATAAATTGAGTGTTGCCATTAACAAATTGGGAGATGAGTTGGCCAACTCCAAGGAATTATGGAACGATGATATTGAATTTAGAAATGCTGTATTGTTGGATTCATTGCCACCTTTGTTGTTAGAAAAAGTTGGTATTGAAAATGTGTTATCTAGAGTTCCTGAAGCTTATTTGAAAGCTATTTTTGCCACTCATTTAGCTTCAAAGTTTGTTTACTCTAGAGGAATCGATTCTAATCCTGCTAAATTCTTGGAATTTATCAGTTCTATTAGAAAGGATTTTATTCAAAAGGGATTGCTCAAGTATTAGAAGGTTGTTTCAAATACGTTTAGAGATTTATCTATAATTATGAGAAAATGCTTGATTTTCAAAAATTCTATTTATAATTATTTATTTAAAGTTTGCTTGTTTTTCTAGTTCAATTCGGTTTGCTTTTTTCATTCATATATTATATGTGTTTATGTTTATTTTCCTAAATAAAAGAATATTAAAAGTTTCTGTGAATTTGTAAACTATTCCTTGTAAGTTTCTCTGTGATTTCAGCTATCATGTTTAGTGAAAAGAAAAGCCTGACCCATCAAATCATGATGAAAGGATCTCTATTTTTTTCTAAATCTTATTGGTTTGTCGATTGTGGAGAAGATGAAGACTCTTCAATTTCTTTTCTTGCTTGAACTTCGTCATTAATTCTTGATGTCACGTAATCTCCTATCAATGCAAATCCAATTGTTGAAAACCCAACATAATATCTGACCTTTGATGGAAGAGCCATCCATCTAGCATACAACCCCATTGTAGCCGTAATGTTTAAAGAGATGAAGAAGAAACATAAAAACTTGATTTTCCTTTGCGATTTTTTTTCATTGTTTGTTTTCTTCTCTATTCAATGTTTTGTATTCTTTTTTTCTTGGGTAGAAATTCCTGTTGCAAATCAACCTCATCTCCTATACATCTATCATGGAAACACTACCACACAGTAAAAGAATAGAAATTGTGAAAACTACCCTCCCACCATGTTGTTTACGAATCCATCCTCAGGATACCTCAAAAATATTCATTGGAACTTATAAATTAGAAGATGATGGATCTCGACATGGCTCATTAGATTACTATAGCTTTCTTGACAACAAATTATCATTAATATCCAGTACTGCTACTTTAGGAGCAATACTAGATATTAAATTTAATCCATCTGATCCACAAATGTTGGTCTCTGCCCATTCAAATGGTCATTTGTTAATATGGAAGTTTGACAATAATACATTGGAATTATCTCACGACGCAAACGTCCATGAAGATACATTGATAACGTCAATTTTTTTCAACCCTAATAAAGACAGCAATGGTTCTGTGATTTTGCTTACTTTCACTGATGGTTACCTGGGTCTATTTGATTTGGAGAAATTAGAGATTGATTACTTTGATACTTGTCATGAATTAGAATGTTGGACTGGTTCATTTGGTGAAATTGGTCAATTATCTAATGTCGTATACACTGGTGGTGATGATTCCCAATTGATTGCTCATGACTTACGAACTAAACAACAAATATGGACCTTGCGTCGAGGTCATGATGCTGGGATTGTGTCAATTTTATCACCCAATGATAACTGGAACAAAACCAGTCCGAATACCTTATGGACTGGTTCATATGATGATAATTTAAGGGTTTGGGATTTGCGAGTAATTGATAAATCAAATCCAAGCTTGATTTCTGGGTACATACCTAAAATTATTTCCCAAGAAAACTTGGGTGGTGGGGTATGGAGATTGATTCCAAGTCCTGTTGATAATAGATTGCTCAGTTGTTGTATGTATGATGGTGCCAGAATAATCGATGCTAACCTGGATAGTTTTACAGTTACTCGTTATTTTAAACAAGATCATCAGAGTATGTGTTATGGGGGCGATTGGTCATCCGATGGGAAGTTCATTGCAACGTGTTCGTTTTACGATAATGTTGTGCAAGTGTGGTCACCTGATCAATGTGTATAATAATATAAACAGTCTTTATATACCTTTTTTTTAGCCTTTTCAAGGACACTCTCATGCATACAAACTCAAATCAAGTGGCACCGAGGAGCCTCTACCACTTGGGTACAACTTCTCCTTTTCACCTCTCTCACCAAATCTTCTTGGATTGGGTAATGCGTTAGCATTAACAAATTTGAATCTCTTGTCATCGATTACCAATTTCTCTGGTTTGGAATCTCCATTACTTGCATTTCGAGGGTTTATCGTGTAAGCCAGTGCAGAAATTTTTCTCAAGTTTGTTCCTGCATTTTGTCTCAAGTCTAAATCGTTGAAATTAGAAGAAGAAACTCTTGATGTCGAGCTTGAGGATTTGTATTCTGATCCTGTAGTTTGTGTTGGTGGTGGGGGTGGAGGTGCAGCTTTTTTGGTTCTGGGTGGTGGGGGTGCAGAACTTGATGGCAAAGGCGGTGGCGAAGGTGGGTCGTTGCTTGGTATGTCCGTTGACACTGAAGATGCGTTATTTTGAGTAGATTCTGAAGTTGGTAATGTTGGAGGTATGGTATTTGGTATTGCTGGCGGAGCAGGTGGGGCCGGTGGAACAACACTAGGTACACTTGGTGGTGGTGGTGCAATTTGTGGTGCAATTGGTGGTGCGTCCTTGACAGAATTCGAAGCAGATGCATGAGGTGGACCACTTGGTGGTACCGGTGGCACATTTTGTGGAATTGGTGGGGCAGTTGGTGTCTGATTTTCCTGCTTTTTATGATGCGAGAATGGATTAAAACTCATATGATGTTTTCCGGCACTCGAGGATTTACCAGTGTTGCTAGTTGCATTACTTAAAGAAACTGGTTTTGTATCTGGTGTTTGTTTCGATGATATCTCTGACAGAGGCTCCGGTGTGTCTTCGTTTCTGGTGGTATAGCTCTTATTGCTTCCATCCACGACAAATTTATCATCCCTCTTCGCATTAATTTGAGCTAAAAATGGTAATGATCCTCCAGCTGCAGGTGGTGCAATACTGCTTGAATTGGTCTTGGGTGTACCTTTCTCCTCTTTTGAAGTCCCCATTGCTGGTAGCGGAGGTGCAATTGGAGGCGCTGGCGGTGCCGGCGGTGCTGGCGGTGCTGGTGGAATGTTTGGTACGCGTGACGCATTTGATGACGAACTCTTTGCAATTGAAGGAGGTAATGATCCAGGCACCGATGGACTAGCTGCGGAATTAGAACTTTGTGCTGAGCTTATGACATTTTTATCATCTCTTTTAGCATTTATTTCAGATAAAAATGGCAACCCTCCTGATGGAAGTGGGGGTGCAGTTGGAACCTTTCCTTCGTTTCGGTTTTGTAATTCTTCTGGCACTGTTGGTGCTGGTGGTGCTGGTGGCGGTGGTGGTGGGATGCTGTTTGGCAAAGGGGGCGCAGATGTTGGTACTGGTGGTGGACCACTTGGCAATGGTGGAGGTTTTGATGAAGGTTCTTGTGCAATATTGCTATTTTGAGATGAATTCCTTATATGTGAGGACTTTTTAGGTCTCGTTGGTGGCACTTTTGGGGGAGTACGTTTTTGAATCGTAGGTGGTGGTGGCGCTTGCGACGGGATTGGAGGTGCCACTGGTGGAACTGGTGGTGGCAAGTTACTAGGTTCTTGAGTGGAGACTGAAGCTGACGTTTCAGTTTTTGTTGGTCTGGGTGGTACCTGTGCAGTGTTAAGCGTTGGGATTTTGGGAGCTGATGAAGGCACAATTCCAGACCTATTGTCTACATGTTTCAACTTGGGTATACCTCTGGCAAATATATCGCCCAATTGTGGGACAGCAGGTGCTGAGGGTAAAGAATTTGTCGCTCCTGAACTATTTGCCAGTGCTTGAGGGGGAGCTGCCGATACAGATACTTTAGAATCGATCATGGGCTTGGATTTATCGACGGTGGTTGCTTTCTTTAATCTCGCACCTTTTCTAATATCTCCCAACAATGCATCTCTACCTGGTGGCATCGATGGAGGAGGACCTGGTGGTAAATTTCCTAAGCCTGATGGTGGAGGTGGAGGAGGAGGTGGTGGTGGTGGTGCAGCCATTGCTATTTCTAATGTTTCAAATCAATGAAGAAGTACGTAATAGTCAAAGGGAAAAAAATCTACGTTGAACTGGAACTTAGTTTCGGTGATATGCTTTAAAACTGTTTTTGTGTAATGGCACGACTCCTTTCTATATTTGCTACGATGTATATACATACAAAAGCTGTACATTAATACTGATAGAACATTTAAGTTATAGGTTCATTATTTTACACCCCATGATAAATTATCGTATCCAAATAACCATGGTCCAATGGTATGTCTAACAACTATCATTGTCACGCCAATAACAAATTGAACGACCAAAATAGATATACATAATTGGTCTTCTCGTAAAGGTCCTACCCACACCAACGTAAGATTGATTATGGTCATATTGGAAAATCTAACAATCTGATTCAGTTTGGAACCCCTTTCCACTTTTATGAGCTTGAAAAAACTGAGAGTTTCTAAAATCGCCAAGTTTAGACGGCTTGCTTTCTTTAATTCTGCAAAACTGGGATGCATCAAACCATCCTCAATACTAAATCTGGGTAATCTGTGTCTTGGACAGGGCAAGATGTGAAACAACTGAGGAACTGAATACACAAAATTGATTATTTGAGGTAACAAAAATATCAAAAGAGTTTTGGAAAAATGACCTATAATACCAACAATAGCAAATACCATGCCACTGAAATAACAATACGTATCACCAACAAATACTCTTGCAGGGAACCAGTTGTATTGCAATAAAGCCAATGACACTCCGACAAAAGGAATTATAAATACAACAGAAAACATGTGTGAATCATGAGCTGCTTGTGATATTCCCGGTGAAAAAAGATAGCAGAAATCATTAATTAAAAATATGGCTGCTAAAACTAATGATTGTCCAACCTCCAAACCGTTAACGCCTGCAAGAATATTGATTGAATTCGGTGAGAAAATTGAAATAGCCGACATGTATACGTAGTAGAAAATTCCCAAATCAATCAACTTTGGTGAACTGTCAGGAACAACATAGTCTGTTTGTAAAGTTCTAAATGAAAGCCCAGTGATACTTGTGACCAAATGGTTACTATACTTTATAAAAAAATTTATAGTATTAATTAGAGCGTAGCCTCCAGGGAATTCAGTGACAAACTTGGGGATCACGACTGAAGTTACACTAAAGTCGACGTAGTATACAATCAATAAGGGCAATGATGCAACTGCAGGTAAGAAAAACTTGTGACGCCACCTGATATCAAACAAGTCGTCTAGTAATCCCAACAATGTGGTACTCTGTAAACACAACAAGGCACTCAAGTATTCTGCCAACTTATTGTGGGGAAATAACCTGTTGTCGGCAAGCGATTGATATTGAGACAAGTAATTTTTAGTTATCACCTCGTCGTTGGACATTGATCCAAAAGAAACAAGGTATTTGAAAAAAATAAATGGGATAAGACCAAACATAAGAAACATATATGTAGTTGACGCCACTAGCCCCATTGTTTCGGGTATTTCTGACACCGGTGGTGGTTTAGATAAATCTTTCCCTTTGAGCCCGATCTTGACAAAACTTGGGCTAACTTTCGGTATTACCAGTAAGGTTGCCACGTAACCTATACACCCAAATGAAATCAGTGTACGTATTGGGTTATTGGGTGTGATTGCCGCTATTGCTGCAACTACTATTGCAAGTTTCAAAAGCCTTGCTAGCATGGAACTTAGTTCTTGAAGATGTAAATGATTAGAAGGTCAAAGGATAGTCAATCTGAAAAATAGAAAAAAAAACGTTTCGAAAAATTGCGTGAAAACGAAAACTTGAAAATAAACAAAAGTATACGCGAGTTGGACAAACTATAAGTGTGACGAGAACCCACAATGTGCTGAACCTGTCTAAGGAACCAGTAATCTCTAGAAAGTAATTATTGACCGATTTAAAGAAATACAAGATGAGTACCCGTGGTGATAAATATAAAAAAACGAGAGTTTCCACAACTTTAATTAATATAGGGCACCCTAACCATCTACACGTGGATTTTCACTGGTCTATGTTTTTCATTTTTTACTCTATTCTAGATGCATTTTTGAAATATATCCAATGAATGTTAGTGTAAGTTTCTTGTTGATACTTTTGTTCATCTTAGTTTTACTTTAGACAATCTCTTTTTTTTTTTTCAGATACCGCCAGCCATTTCAAAAGAAAGTGCACTAAGATAAAAAAAAAACAAACATGATATTCATATGTCTATAGACTCCTTGATATACCCGGCAATGAAACCTTTTATTACTGGCCATGAAGAATTGATACATGACATCAAGTATGACTTCTACGGGAAACATATAGCAACAGTTTCTTCTGATCAGCACATAAAGGTTTTTGATTTAGACTCAGCAACTTCGTCATGGATTTTAAATGACCTGTGGAAAGCTCACGATTCGCTGATTGCTAAAATTTCCTGGGCTCATCCAGAATTTTCAAGCTCCAAAATCATAGCGTCATGCTCGTATGATAGAACTGTCAAAATATGGCAGGAGCAACCTGACGAAATGCCTGGTTCAGGAAGAAGATGGCTTAAGTTGGCAACATTAGCTACAGAATCGTACGGACCAATCTATGACGTTTGTTTCGCCCCTAATCATCTAGGATTTAAGCTAGGCTGTGTTGGATCTGATGGAATATTCAGGATATACGAATCCTTGGAACCCAATGATTTGACTGCGTGGGTATTGACGACTGAAATTGCAATCTTGAATCTGCTGTTGCCAGCTAAAAGCTTACAAAGTAGTTTTGGTGTTGAGTGGTGTCCCTCCAAATTTACAAAAACAGAAAAATTTATAGTAGTTGCATTAGATCAAGGATTTGTTTACGGAAGTGTACAGAAAGAATCGAGTGGAGAAGAAAGTGCAAGCGACAAGTACGTCAAAATATGTGATCTACCCGAACACAATGGGCTTATAAGGTCTGTCAGTTGGGCACCCTCCATGGGTAGGAAGTATCATTTAATTGCTACTGGTTGTAAAGACGGATTTGTGAGAATATTCAAAGCCACTGAACAAGAGAATGGAGATTTAAAGATTGAAACATTGGCTAAATTGAATGACCACAAGCTGGAAGTATGGAGAGTAAGCTGGAATATGACAGGTACCATACTTTCATCAGCGGGTGATGACGGGAAATTACGTTTATGGAAATGCAGTTATTTAAATGAATGGAAGTGTATGAGTGTGATCAACACTAGCAATAGATCAGATAGTCGTGGTATTGAAACTGAAAAACCTATATAGTATGTGTTTTCTTTTTAGTATCCAATTGATTCCATAATTCTTCATCGTCTTCTTCTTCTTTTCTTTTGCGTTTTTTCGTTTCCTCGTCCTCTGTGTCTTCGTCGTCCAATATCAACAATGCTGAAACTTCCACACCAAGATAGACTTTTGCCAATATTTCACGGGATTCCAAATCAAAGACTCTCAAATATCTATCCAACCCAGCAAAGGCAACTATCCTTTCATAGGCATGTACCCCAAATGTTGCTCCTGTGTTTCCACCTGTAAATTTGCCCAATAATTTTGGTACTGGTTTAACTATTTCACCTGCAGAAGCAGAGATGGTCTTGAAGGCTTTCTCGTCTACTTGAGTTAACGAATATTTTGCTATAAGGCTGTGGGTGTCTGTGACAATGATTTCTGTTTGTTCGTCATTAGCAAATGTTAAGGTTACTATTGGTTTTTCTGTCACTTTGTAATCCTTTCTAGGTTTTCTTCCTTCTGCCGTATCATATAGTCTGATTTGACCGTATCTTGTAGATGTAACAAGCTTGTATCCCTTTGCTGCCTTGGCAAATAAAATATTTGTTATCCAAATTGGGACTCTCAATTCTAGGTGATCGTTTCTGACATTTTTTGCTTTGAAAATGATTTGTGGCTTAAATTCGTTCTCGTAATTATTCTTTTTGAAAACTGTACTGTTGATGTTTTTGTTAAATAATTGGAGTATCTGAAGATCGTGTTCCTTTCCTCCTAGGGCGACGATATTTTCGGCTTGCGGGTTGATTGCAAATGCACTAATTGGCTTGTATTCTGGAAGTACAAGCTCGAGTGGCTTAAAATCAAAGGAATCATTAATGTGTATTAAAAAAACTTTGGATGATTCGAAAGCAACAAGTATACTATCCAAAATTTCCACTCTTAGTAATGCAACGGGTTTATCTTGAGCATCAACTGGCAATTCAAAATTGTGTAATAATTTAAACTTTTCTTCAGATTCTTCATCACTCAATTCATAAACAGATACTTGTCCGCCAAGTCTAGCTCCTATCAAATATTGATAGTTGAAACTGAGGAAATGGATGATTCTTGATTTTACTGATGACGAGGGTTCTAACAAACAATTGTCGATAGATATCGGCTGAGTGGCATTTTGTTTTGATGTATCTGTGCCTTCATTACAAATTACTTCTTTAGCTGACCCAGTGTCATCAGCTGATACAATTACTTTCATGATTTAAGGGTTTGTTGTATAATTGGAATTGATGCAGTCTAAGTTTATGATAGTAAGCTTCTGGTATGAAAAAAAAAAGAGATGCGATGGGAAAGAGCGATGAGAGTTGAAAATTTACTTGTATTATGTGTATGCAGGAAAATCCATAAACTAAAACAGAAGGCACCTTCTACGAACAAACCAGTTGGAGTTATCTTTGAAGAAAGATGTCATTGATTTGGGCAAGTAGACTGACTTTTGCTAGCTAATAGCTAACAAGTTTTGAGACCGAAATTTTTACAGCTTAATTCTTTCTTCTTTGTAGATCATATTTGTAATTCAGAATTTGGTAAAGGATTGTTGCAAAATATGAGTAAAAAAAAATTATAACGTGGCTAGCTCTAAACAGTTGATACTAAATAGCAAATTATCCCATCCAACCTATTTGACAAAGCATATTTACAATATACATACAAAAAAATAAACATACTTTTATTGTCATATAAAAGCGGCCAAAAACTTATATCATAAATTGGTCCCTTGGCCCAGTTGGTTAAGGCGTGGTGCTAATAAATTTAATTTGTTACGCCAAGATCAGCAGTTCGATCCTGCTAGGGACCAATTTTATTTTTGCTGAGCTTAGACTGCCAAGCTCTACGTCCAACACTCAAAGTCGGATAGATTTTAATTTTTTTTTCGAGCCTCATATCTCAGTACGTAAATTGACTTGCAAGAACATTTGAATTGTATCTCCGAAAATATAAGACATTGATCAACATATAATGAGCTGGAAAAGACTAATCAGATTTGTCGCTCGAGATGGGAAGATTTATAGGGGAGAACCAATTTTCACAGATACGAATTATGATGTAGGTAAAAAATATCTTGCTGGTGATCAACTCAAAGCGAAAGTTATAAAAGGAACAAATATTTTTGAAAACACAATTGTCACAGACGAGATTTTGGAGGTAGTAAAGTTGTTAGGTCCATTAACCCCAGAAGATGTCCCCATTGTCAAATGCATTGGTTTAAACTACACGAAGCATATCGAAGAAAGTGGTATACCAGCACCACCTTACCCTCCGTTGTTTTACAAACTTCGAACTTGTGTAGCGGACTTTAATGAACCGATCCCAATTTCAAAAATTGCTCAAGTAGATCAATGTGATTATGAAGGTGAATTATGTGTTGTCATAGGAAAATCTGGGAAAAATATTGCCAAAGAGAACGCATTAGAATATATTGGTGGGTATGTTGTTGGTAATGATGTTTCTGCCAGAACTTGGCAATTAGATCCAAAATATGCAGGTGGGGCTCCACAATGGTGTTTCTCTAAATCTTTTGATAAATATGCTCCCTTAGGTCCTCAGTTGGTTTCACCTGCTGTTTTAACAGATCCCTCAGCTTTACATTTACAAACTCGAGTTAATGGAGAGTTACGACAAGATTCCCCTACATCAGATTTGTTGTTCAACGTTTCAGAAATAATTGCCTTTCTTTCTCAATCAACAACATTAGAACGAGGCACAGTCATAATGACAGGAACACCAAGTGGTGTTGCAATGGGAATGAAAGACCAGAAATATTTACAAGATGGTGATGAAGTTGAGGTGAGTATCACTCAAATTGGTACCTTGGTTAATAAAATGAGATTTGAGTAAGCACCTAACGCAAAGTGATTTTTATTAAAACACTTATAGTCCTATACGTATATTGATAAACTCTTTACATGTAACGATATAGAAATCGAACAAAATAAAAACGACATAAAATTAATAACACCCACAGGTGGTACAAGTGTTTCAATAGTTTTTAATAAAAGAGAGGAAACGCACAGTAATATATAAATAGGTACTTAATTCTTAAGAAAATGGGCGTGTGGCGTAGTTGGTAGCGCGTTCCCTTAGCATGGGAAAGGTCATGAGTTCGACTCTTATCTCGTCCATATATTTTTTTGATGGCCGTTATTTTAACACTTATTTTTTTTGGCGTTATCTTTTTCTACCCATTGATAACTTAATAACAATGAAACAAACATGTATTCCCTTTTTAAATAATTCTATAAATAGAGCATGAAAAAACAAATACCCTCAAGCAAAAAAAAAATACACTGGGTAACTATAATACAACTTTGGAAGCCAATGATTTCTTGTAATCCAAAATAGATCCATTCCATCTTGTAGCTGTTTTATTTTCAATGACGAAAATGTCTTTTGCCACTTTATCCAATAATCTGAAATCGTGCGAAACAACAACCACACCCCCATTAAAGGCATTGATGGCATCAGCCAAAGAATCAATAGTACCTAAATCTAAACCATTTGTAGGTTCGTCCAACAAGATCAAGTTAGGACCTTCTAAAGCCAATAATGCAAAAACAACACGGGATCTTTGACCTTCAGATAAAGTAGCCATTTGGGCAGTTTGTGCTTCACCACTTAAACCATAACGACCCAATTGACCTCTCCAGTATTGATAATCTTGTGAAATGTTTGCAAATTTGTCACGCACAAACTCTAAAGGAGATTTGGTCAAATCCAATTGATCAGCAGAATGTTGTGAATAGACACCCAATTTGATGTGTGTATGTTGGATCACTCTACCAGTTTGTGGTTGCAATTTTCCTTGGAATAATTTTAACAAAGTAGACTTACCAACCCCATTAGGACCCACAAGAGCAACTCTGGAATCCATATCAATACCAATGTCCAAGTGCTCATACAAGTTATCTTCTGGTTTACCAGAGTATGAGAATGACATATCGTCGAATGCTAAAACTGGTGGTGGCAATTTTTCCACTTCGGGGAATCTAAAAGTGAAAACTTTATCTGGAACGACTGGTTGAATCAAACCGTCAGCTTCCATTTTATCTAAAATCTTTTGTCTAGATTTGGCTTGCCTTACCAAGTTAGCATAAGTACCAGCAGATGCAATGAATTTTTTGATATGGGCAATTTCTTCTTGTTGTTTATTATATTGTTTCATTTGGTTGGTTTCCAATTCGGCTCTGGTCTTAACGTAGGAATCGTAGTTACCACCGTACGTTGTCAAGAGTTTCAATCTCATATCAATCATATTGGTACAAACACCATTAAGGAAATCTTGGGAATGGGAGACCAAAATTAAAATTCTATCAAATCTCTTTAAATATTCTTCCAACCAGACACAAGCAGCTAAATCCAAATGGGCAGTAGGATCATCCAATAGCAACAAGGTTGGCTTGACAAATAAAGCTTTTGCTAATGCAACACGCATTCTCCAACCCCCTGACATATCTTTGGTTTTTTTTTTAATAGTAACTGAGTTGAAACCCAAACCAGTCAAAATAATTGCTGCTCTACTTTCAAATGTTGATGGATCCATTTCGTCAATCTTTTCGTAAAGACCTTCCAATGCAGGACATTCTGGACCTTCCTTAACAATCAACTCTTCAACTAAATCTTCCAATCTTTTCATTTCATGTTCGGCTTCTCTGACAACGTATTCTAAGGCAGAGTATTCAGTAGCTTCGGCTGGTTCATTCAACAAGTAGATATCAATATGTTCTGGAATAGGGAATTCTCTGGCGGCAATAGATTTCATTAAAGTAGACTTACCACAACCATTTTCACCCAATAACCCGTATCTACGACCATAATTCAATTCCAATGTAGAATCTTGAATCAAAACTTTACCATGGAATAAAAGAGAAACAGATGACAATTTAATATCTCTTGAGGTTTCCAAGGATTCCAAAACACCAGTAGTGACTCTATCGGACAAGCCATGTTCATCTGTTTGTAATTTCATTTTGGCAATTTGTTCTTCAGCACCTTCGACTTCATCTTCAGCAGCATCTTTTTCAGCTTGCTTCTTGGTCTTTTTAGTGCTTTTACCAACAGCAGCCTTTTTGGCTTCTCTTTCTAAACGCTTTTGCTCTCTTTTAGCTTTTGATGCAGAAATCGACATTATCAGTTGTTGCTATGAGTTACAAGAAAAGAGACGAAGTGATTAAAAATTAAAATTAAAATTTTTCTAATTTTTTTCTTTTTTTTTCCTTGCGATTTGAAAAAAAAAAAAAGAAAGAGGAAGAAGGCTAACAAATTGCGAGAAGAGAATATTTGATGATGAGAAGAGACGCACACTACTACTACCACGACTACTACTGTTAGTACAGGACAACTTATGTGCAGTAGGAATCAAATAATTGATGTCATCATAATAATAAACTAATTTATTAGTGCTTATACACCTTTTTCAACAATGTTTCAGTGTCATACATTATGATCCACCTATTGTAAGTAACTTCAAAAGGATAACCTGTACTGTGGAAGTATACATTCTAGTCAAACTTGTTGAATACTGTCACATTCTCAATTATAATTATTCTCACACTATGGGCCCTTTTGCATTCGCCTTTAAATGAGGTAAAATATTTAATTACAATTTCTGTTCTTTCAAATTCAAGTATCATTTACCCATTCAACTTTGTACAATGTGACATCTACAAAAGCAAGCTATAGATGTGAAAAGGAAAGAATATCTGATTAAAATATCAGCTAACGTCAAACATCAACCGTTTTATTATTAGGTAAAATGCAACCAAATGTAAGACTAAGTTGTAAAGTAATCTTCTGTTTTTGCCATTCCTTTTTTTTAAACTTTCTTTTTTTCTTTTAGTTAACTTCAGACTCTCGTGGTTAAATATGGAATTACTACAGTTGTTGTTGTTGTTGTAATAGTTTATTTTTGGCCCTAACAGAAAAGAAATCTCGTTAGGAAACTTCTCATAGTAACATTAATATATAATCTCCCACCCACAGAAAAATACAACCAAAAAAAAAGAGAATATTGCCACCATCAAATTCATCTTAGCTACCTTTTCAATTATATAAATATATAAACATTCAAACATATCTACATATAATTATTATAATTTTTTGGTTTTGGATAGAATATTTTAAGCATTGAAAAAAGCAAAACGAAAATCGAAAAAAAAAAAAACAAAATATAACTTAACCAAAACATATAATTATACCAGATATGCTGCCTATCGAGAAAAAGACGAAGGTGGATAAATCGCCTAAAGCGAATGTTTCTGCTCCTGTTCCCCTAAAGCATGTGCCACATCCAGTTCCCAAGGTAGCTTCTCTGGACCACCTTAAACAACAAATTTTTGAACAGGATGGACCATTGAGGTCTTTGACTCCCAATACAATGGGCCAGGTGCAAAGACATATGGTAAGAAGACCATCATTTGGAACAATTGTTACCACCAGGGAACAGCATTACAATTTGGACTATCCAGAAGATCCCGACGAATTGACCAAATTACAACTTGATCCCACATCAAGATTTTATGCACGATCCAAACCAAGAACTTTAGATTTACCCAGTTTGTTGCCATATAAGATTGAAAGTCCAAAAGACCAAGCTAAGTTTTTAAGTCACATTGTGTCTCATCTTTATATTGCAATCAAAACATTAGATATTCAAGGCTCACTCAGTGTTAGTGCTAAAGATTTGGCTGCTTTAAAAGACGCTATTTCCGATGTTGATTTGGCTTTGGAAACAAACTTATTTGAGATGAACAACGACCCAACTTGTGATGAAAGCAATGATGAAGCCGTTTCCGATGAATTTGAAATTTCTGATGATGAAGAGGAGGAGGAAGAGGAAGAAGAGGAAGGTGAAGATGAAGAAGATGAAGGCGACAGAGATGCTACTACTCAACATAAGAAATCACCAAAGTCTGCAGCCGTTGTTGGTGTAAAAACTTGGTCGCATGAATTAATGGTCTGGCTCAAAATGAAATATGACATGCCCGTTACATTGAGAGTGAACTTGGCTAGAGTATATTATGCGATTTGTCTTTGTCGTGGTCAACATGTGAATTTGAAGACTTACATTAGAATTTTTGAGCTATTAACAAAGGATCAATTATTGTTGTACAGTCATGGTTTGAGATTGCCATGGGAGGATTTATGCCGAGAGTTAGAACTACATTTTGCTCCTATTGATGCAGGATTAACCATATTTGAAAAGAAAGACCACAAACAATTGATTAAACTTGCCAGCAGAGCCAATTATTTCTTTGCAAGAGATTGCTTACCAAAAATTTACGAGAAAATGGGTTCATACTTTGCCGTCAACAGCTCTGCTTTGGTGATGTCATCTTTGTCACTTTTCCCTACAGTTTTTACACCTAATGGTGTTGAAGATGAGAATGATATTCGTCATTACATCCAGTCGTTTTTCTACATGTGGGAAAAACTAAACAAAACCAACGGATTTGATGTACAAATAAGCTCTAGATTAGGTATTATAGCCATGTCTACTTTGTCAATGATTAATGATGATATCGAAACTAGAAAGTTTTTGAAGTTAGGGGAGTTTGGGATTTTCACTGCAGATCAGATGCAGTACATGATGAATACATTAATTAATAGTTTGAGTATTATGATGGACAAATATTCTTCCATGAAGATAAAGTATTTTCATGGATTTGCCTCAACAATTGTTTTCTCAATGATTGGAGACTCAGCTTTAGTGAAGGGAGGAATTTTAAACTACTTGCGTACACTAGTTAATGCTATTGAAAGTTACATTCATCCGTCCAATACTGGAGATTGGACAAAGCCTATTTCAAAAATGGTTTTGGCATTGATATATCAATTTCATAAAAGATACAACTCAGAAACGGAAACTCGTGGCTTCTATAATAATATCCCAGAAGAATTCAAGCTCTCAAGAAATGTTGTCAAGGAGTTTGTATCTATATTATTACCAATTGTCAAAATAGGTATTCAATCTAAGAAAGAAAAAGTCGGAAGTGATTACATTTCTGCTTTACAACTTTTAGCCTTTTTAGAGCCTGAATATGTTCTTGAGAACACGCTTTTAGACATGTATGAATCTATGGAGGGGGTAATATCTACTCACAGAGTATCTACGGCCCTTAGCACTATTGAAACCTTGTCGAGATTTATTGTATCTACGCCGGTTTATAGAGTTCATGCTACCAGAATATTACTGTTGGCCTTACCAGGAATTGACTCAAATGATTTAGAGAAAACAATGCAGAGTTTAGAGGTGTTTACATCTATGGCCAACTATGCACCTTTTTATGACTTGACAAAAGGGGAAGGAGATTCTATGTTGGCATTGGAATTTACTCAAGGGCATATTGATTATTTAAAGAGAAAGATTTACGATGGTAATATTGAGAGTTTCCAAGTCGATACCGATTTAGAAGTCCAAGCATTAAAATCTTCAACAAGTGCCTTTAAGGATTTGATCAAAAGCTTCACTCAGCGATTAACCTTGCTTTTAGAGAACTTACCAGATCCAGAAATAAGCATGGGCTTGGAGAGCGCCCTTGCAGTTTCATTACCAAAATTTTTATACATCATGTTTGAATCAATTTCAGATGACTTATTCAAGTACTTCCGCGATGACTTTTTCGAGTTTGTGTTCAATAATACATACCATACAATAGCTACCACGGTATCAGAAATTTGTGGTGGTATAATCAAACGTGACCCAAAGTCTTTTAAGAAGAATGCTCGTATTCTCATTGAAAAAATTAAGGACGAAATCCATGAAAACGAAGCAGGAGGGTACAAAGGTGGTGTTGATATCGTTCCACGTGATCAAGCACTTTTCTGGTATATAACGATCTTGAACGAGATGGTTGGAAATGCTGGCAACCAGATTATAGACATGTCGTCTGAGATCTATGAGTTGTCGTACTTTTTAATGGAAAAAGTCAAGAGTCCATTGGTTTTCCCTGCTGCTTATCTTGTAAATCAAGTTTTACAGACAGTCACAAAAATCAAAGTGAATGAATGCAGGTTGATTTCCCCAGCCTATGAGAAAGAGCACGGCATTGACGAGAAATGCTGGGGAGGATTTTGGAACCAAAGCATTAGATTTTCAAAAGAAAACACCACATTTGATTGGTTCATTCCTTCAGAACGAGACGTCACGTTTGCTGTTGATTTTTTCAATGCTCATGTTTCCAAAAGTTTAGAGAACGTGATGAGATTGATGCATCAATATGAGAAAGAAAAGAATTCGGGTTTAAAGTCTTCCTCAGGTGTTGTGGATGATATCAGACTGATGTTACTGTTCTTGGCCTATTTATTGAGCGGTGTTTCATTTTTATTGGATCCGTCTTTTGAGGAAAATATTCCAAAAATAAACCATGACAGTGAATCTATCCAGCAAAGATTATTGCTTTTGAAGCAAATTAGAGAATTGGCTAGAGTGTCAAACCAAAAAGAAGATTCTATTGACGAGGCAACTCCAGAATATATGGAAAAAATTATAAATGACTTGACCAATGAGGATCTCGACATCCTTTCTGAATTTGATCAAGGTGATAATGAATTAAGAGACAACAAAAAACAGGAGGAAGAGAGTAGAGGTCGAGAAAAAGATGACGAAAGTATCCCTTCTAAACCTGCTTCGCCAACTCAAAACCCCTTGGCTAGATTTGAAGTCAAGTCATTTCCATTAAGTAGATCCGAATCAGTTGCTCCAGCTTATGACGAGTCTGGCAGAGCAACACCACAAATCAACGGTGTGCATATGTCAAGTATGAATCCTGCTATAACTTTCAGAGAGAAGAGTCTATACACATCAAACTATTTTTTTGGTACTGGTCTGGAGAATAGAAGATTTGCTGATTTATATTCAAAAGTTCACAAAACTAGAGAATTGGTCGGGAAGATTTTACACGTCTTATTCAAGTTCTTGATGGAAAACTTCCCTGATAACACCAAAATTTTCAAAGACTTTTTGTTTGTTATTAGTATTTGGTTTTCAGATATGGGTCGTGAAAGAGCACTTAATCCAAGTCATTCAAAAATAAATTATGGATATGTTAGCTATCTTCAAACTATCAATAGAGTCAGAAAGCCATTCACCAGAATTGCGATTGGGGCTAGGTTGGAATTGTACCATCTGTTTAGAGTTGCATTGCATGCAACTTCACGTACTGAAACAAGTTTAGATAAACTTTTGTTGGAAGATGTTGTAAGACTTTCTGTATCTACCTATTCTAGCATATCTGCTAATGCTCAAAGTATATTAGTTGACGCAATGAAAAGATTAAATGGTTCTTACAGTCTTATTATCAAATCAGCATTTAAACATTTGTCCAAGGCATTAGAAATAAACGACCACCAGAAAATAGAGAGTGGACTCAGCATCTTTGCAATCAAGAAAATTAGAACCAGATTGCAAACTGATTTCTACAATATTTACAGGTATTTGGATTTATTGCACCGTTGCTTAAATGTTGATAACCAAAACGTTTACAGTTCTGCGTACGTCTTGTACACTAGTGTACGCAAAGGAATAACGCCGCCAAGCAGTGTTTGTATACTTAACGAGAGTGCAATTGATTGTATTAGACCACCTGACCAATTTATTGATTTGGAGATAAAAGCGGTAAAATTGGCCAAGGAAAACAAGAGAAAGATTTATTTTGAAAAACTTGAAAAATTACAAGAGAAAATATTGGCAGACGAAAGTAACAATGGACACTGGAAGATTACTGTCCTGAATTTGGAGTTATTACTGAATTTGCAGTCGTACTTGGAAATACCGACGAGATTGGACATTCTTCTTTTGTTTCACAAAGAGGCAGCAGTGGACCATCCTTTGATTTCAAGGCAAGCTTTACAAGGAATCAGTAGAGTTGTCAACAAACTTTGTACCTTGACTAAATATGACTATGATATCAGGCTGATGTACGATTTGAATTTTGTTGCTCCACATTTAACAACTGTGGACACTAGACCTGACCACGGAGTTTCCTATAAGGCAAAGTGGCAAGAAGAATTGCAAAATACAGAATACCCAAACTATTATATCGATTACAAGCCAAGTGTGGGTTGGTTATTCTGGAAGAACTCGCTTTTGGCAGTGGACTCTACCCCTTTTTACAAACTAAATTTAAACTCATCTGATTTAGAGACCATAAAGACATTCTCGGAATTTATTAACAAAGACTGGGTTTCAAGGATAGTAAAATTATGGGTGACTGATGCAGAAGTTAACTCATCATTCCAAGTGATGGATGTATTTGTGATTGCGTCATTGGTGGTTTTAGTTTCTAATGCTTACACCAAGCATTTTACTTTCCATGATTTACTAAGTATCATTGATGAAATTTATGTCCCAGATGAAAAGAGTGCCCACATAATCACTGGTCAATTGATCATTGGTATTTTATTTGGGTCCAAGGCAATGTCACCAGAATTTTGGGAAGAAAGAGATGAATATGTGAGCAAATACTTGAAAAGAATTTTAAATGAAGATTTGTCTCCTGATAATCAAGGTATCTGGCATGTTTTCGCTGCTTTTCTTCCAGGACATGTTGATGTTAGAAGATTCCCTAAAGTGATAGATGTGATTCTCAATTTCCAATTGGATCCTAATTCGGACTCTGCTTTCAAGGATTCTACAAGAATTGCGTATATGAGAGGAGCCATAGGTTCAATTTCGTGGCGTCTTGGGAATTCAGATAAATTTTTAGAATTCTGTATGCAAAACATCAACAATAGGTATGCTGCAGTGAGGTCACAAATTGGTAACTTGATGGCGGTATTGTCATTCAATTATTATGTCGAATCAATATCCGATAGCAAGACATTTATTGAGAACTGTAACAAGAAGGAGGGCTTGATGTTGTATGATGGACGTGACAAATGTAAGATTGTTACCATAATACCTGAATTATTTGCTCAAATTGAGAATTGGAGAAAAGAATGTCAACACTTGACTCCACAGGAAATACTCAAGACAAATTATATATACACAGCCACAACAGTCTTGATATGGATAAGGCAAGAGTTGAATACAAATTTGTCTATAATGTTTGAGTTCTATGTGTGCCTGCACATTATTCCATTTTTACTTGAATTAATATATTTGAGAGAAGTGTGCCAATTGGGGAACATTGACCCTATTACAGTTTTGAAAAAAGTCTCACAAATCCCTTATACCACCGATTACTTAGAGAACGTGATCAGTATGTTAGAACATTACGCTGAAAAAGAATTGAACTTGGTGCAAACGTTGGTGATGGGAGAATTCACAGAAACTGTGTATTTCAAGAACTTGTTCAAATTAACTAGAACCCAGAGAGAACGTGTTTTCAATTTATCCAATAAGTTACTCAATCACAAGCATGCAGAAATAAGAGTGTCGGCTGCTGAAACATTATCTGGCTTGATTCATATATCACCAGTAGAAGAAGTTGAAGGGTTGGTTGAAAAGTATAGTGATCTTTATTCCAAACAATTGGATAAGGTGAGAAAGAAGTACCGGAAAACTGGTTATAAGAATATGGAAAATGATGATATAATAAAATTACATGGTGCCACTTTAGGTCTAGGAGCATTAGTACATGCATTTGCTTTTTCTTCCCCACCACCGAAGTGGGTTCCTAAGATATTAACTACATTGGCAAACAAGTCAACTGGTATACCTGGAATTGTTGGTAAGACTGCAAAAGAGTCTTTGGGAAAATTCAAAAAGAATAGACAAGACAGTTGGCACATTGACAGCAAAGTATTTACAGAAGAACAAATTCAAGATCTTGAAGGTGTTCTTTGGAAGAGTTATTTTATATAGTGTATAATGTGTTTTTTATTTTAGTATTTACATTTTAAATTTACAGTTGAATTAGAATTATAAAAAATTAGGGGAATGGAGACATTGGGGCAATAAAATTACAAGTATAAAATAACAAGAAGTACACGTACAAAAAATAGCTCTATTTATTATTTTGTAAAACGATTCTCTTTTTATTCTTATCTTTCCTAAACGATTTGGATTTGATTTTGGGATACAGCCTCAAATTCATTGAAAACTCTTGCACTTTTCTATGTTAAATTAGTAACCTCAAACAAAAAATCCGAAAAGCCTATTGTGGCAGTACCAGACAAATCCTTATCATATTTTTTGAACACATCTGTTAATTTTCTCAAATATACTAATAGTTCAATAAAATTATCAAATCTCAATTTTCCAACTCCTCCACTTTCTAATAAAGCATACTTTTGAAACAAATTCAATACCAAGTCAATATCCAATTTATAACCAATTTGTTCCAATATCTTTTGAAACTCCCCAAAGGAAATATCTCCAGATTTATTAGTGTCAGCTTGAATAAATAACTTCTTGTAAGCAGAAAGATACTTCCACAAGGAAACAAATTGTTCAAAGTTCAATGATTTTGTGGCCGAGTCAGGACCACAGAAAAGATTGATCATGAGCTTTATAGTAGAGTCTTGAAATCTGGAACGATCAAAATTTAATAAAGCATGCGACAATTCCTTAGCTGAGATTCTGCCAGATCCATTAGTATCAACTTTTTCGAAAACTGATCTCAATTCGCTCTCTAATTTTTGCTTTGAGGAAGTGGTTGCAGTGGTCTTGGTGGTTTCCAACGAGTCTCTGGAAATGTTATGCTTTGAATAATGTCCATTATTTGAAGTTTGTGGTTGATATTGCGCAGCCTGACTTGATTGTGATGGTGCGTGTTGTTGATATACTTGTTGTTGAGCCGGCGGAGGCAGAGAATACGATGGACGTTGTTGGTACTGCATTGAGGGAGGCGGTGGTGCGCTACTATATTGTTGCTGTGGAGGAACATTCAGATATGGTTGTTGGTAACCTCCTTGTGGTGGTACACGAGAATGACCAGGTGCTTGTTGATAGTATTCTTGTTGAGGTGGTGTATTATATTGTTGATATTGCTGTTGTGGTGGTACTTGTTGTTGCGGTGGTACTTGTTGGTAGTGTGGTGAGGGTTGTTGTGGTTGCTGCTGTTGTTGAGGAGGAGGCGGTCTATATGATACCTTATATTGCTGTTGTGCTTGTTGATGATACTTTCTATTCAGATTATTATGATGGGAGTGATGGCTGGGTTGAGAGCCATGATGTTGCAGTTGCAGGTAGGATTGCTGAGGTGTGGGTTGAGGAGGCAAATCGTCCATGTTTATATAAAAAAAAAATTGGAATAGGTCACTCGACTAAATGGATAAACAAAAGGGTCTGTTGAACTAGCAGTATTAATACGATAATAAATAGTGATGAATACTAGCCTTTTGTTCTCTTTTCAAATATGTATATATATAAAAAAAATTTGTAATGATTGTTGTGAACGAATATGAAAGTATTAACAATTTAGGTTTTTCCTGACCTTACTTTGAAATTGGGGTTGTATAGTTATTTTAGTTTTGTTAATTAGTAGTCCTTAATTATTTTTTTTTTTCCTTTGCCTGTTTTTTTTTCTTTAGCAGTACAACAAGAATTAGGGAAGGTTGTGAAATAACCAAAGCCAATCAAAAATACACGACCCCTGGTCCTTACATGTCAATTTCAGTTTCATATGTGATACTTAGAACTGACACAGGACTAGTCCTTTCTAATCTTCTACATCTCTTAACCCATTTGTTTATACTTAATATTATTTTTTATTTTATATATTGTACATGAAAGTATTCATGGTTAAAAAAAATTTGAGCTACTATGTATACATATAACAAATAGTTCACTCCCGTTCATTTAATATTTTTCCCAACATTAACTAATGGACAAAACATAATTAAACCTAAAATACAAAATGCTGCAAGGACTTCATAGTGCAGTTTATTCTGACATATTTAGTCTCTAGCTCTACCTCTGTAACCACCTCTTCTTGGACCGCCTCTTGATGGTCTTGGTCTTTCAGCTGGAGCATTCTTCAATCTGGTCAATGGCAAGATACCTTCTGGAATGTTCAATTCGGTTCTCAAGAATTCAACACCTTCATCAGTCAAGGTGTAGTAGTAGTATTGCCATGAGAATTGAGTCTTGACGTAACCTTTAGAAGTCAAAGATTGTAAAGCTTTGATGACGAACAAGTTTCTAGTATCAATTTCATCGTGCTTTGGTTGGTTGAAGTCTTTCTTAGCAACAACGACACCCTCTATTGTACATGTGTTAGTATATCCAAGTTTTATTCTTCATTTTTTTGTTTAAATATTTCTTGAAACGTGATATGGCCATAAAAAGGGTATAATTCATTTGTATATTCATTCGTATTTCAAATTAAACTCTCCATGATGTTATATGTTTCTTGTAAGTAGTGATTACTGAATTTCTTTGATATCTTCTTATTGTTGTTGGTAGTGAAACTTTTCTTTACGACTGTTGTTTTTCATATAATCTGTGCTTTTTCATGAACTCTTGACTTATCGTGCATCCCTTGAAATGCCATATTCTGTTCCAGTTTATAATTCATATTTACATACCTTGGAAGAGGTATTGGTGGATCTTCTTTCTGTCTTCTTTTGGAATTAACATGCTGTGACTCTAGTTGATTGATAGTATTAAAAGAACCAAACTTCAATTTTTCAATTACCAGATTCCTTTTTTTTTTCTTTTCCTGTTGGTAGACTGTAATTGTGCGAAAAAGAGTGTATGTGTGAATAGTGAGCGGAAAGAAAATTTTTTTACTAGTAGTGTAGAAAAATCAAGAAACATACACGTGCATGTTTTGCCATTAGGGCTATAGCCCTGAGGTTTAATGTCTGCAAAAAAAAAAAGCGGGAATCTAATAGAAACAGGAATCTAATAGAAACACAAAATCAAAGAAACTACCATTGCTTTGCAAGTTGTGTTCTTAGATCACTACCATAATCATAAGCTACAACCAAGTTTGATTAAATAATTATTAAAACATTTCATTATTGCTATAAACATTAAAGCGCGAGTACATATATATATAGTTCTAAACAGCTACTCTTTTCTTCTTGAAATTGCCGAAGAAATTGGCCAACGAGTCCTTCTCTTCTTGCTTTTCTACATCTTCCAAGCTTTGTTCATTGGTTAATTTGTGGTCTCTCATGAAAAGTGCAGATACTATCATAGGAGCAACAAATGCAATACAAACACTCATTAATACTCTTTGTACTTCACCATAAGCTTTGACTGCAGCTTCTCTTTCTGGAGTGCCCCAAACATATTGTGCAATAAATGTGTATGGATCGGTATAAACGCTCGTGGCCAAAGTAGAATCGCCAAGGTATTTGACTAATCTTGAGTACAACATTTGCGACCAAATTGCACCTGCTACTGACGAACCAACAGCGTATCCAATTCTATAGGTGGTATACAATGCCGATGAAATAACAGCCATATGTTCGTGACTAACACAACTTTGGGCACTGACATTAATTGGGTATGAGAAGAACCCGGTACCGAATCCCATCAAACACATACCACCAATGATCCCTGCATGTGCATGTAATTGAGATCTAAAATGATACATAATACCAAATGCAACCATCCACATAGCACATCCAAATACAACAAATCCTTTCAAACGTCTGAAATAAACAACGAACAACCCAAAAATAAAACCCGTGACAACAGATACAAATGATGAAAGACTTGCAATTCTAGTAGCAGAGGATTGTGATTCGTTGACAGCCACCATTAACACAGTGTATAAGAAGTTAGATTCGACTGCGAAAACAAAGTCGAAAAACAAGGAAATTGAAACGACGGACCAAATACCTCTATCCTTCATTAAGTGAAGTGGTATAATTGGGTCTCGAGCTCCGTAACCTTCCCATAAAAGGAAAACAGGAATCAAGACACCTCCAATGACTATTGGCACAATGATATGAGCTTTTTTCCAAGTTTCCTTGATACCACCAGCAAGTGTCAATGGGACCAATAAACAACCCAATGATACAGTTAACAACAACAATCCAATAACATCCAATCTCCAAAACAAGTACTTGGAGAATCCTGCTACACCCAATTCTTGGAACTTTGTTTTACGTTGCTTGAAAACTCTCCATTCTTCTGTCTTACCAGCTAGCCAACGCATATGAATCATACAGCACACAAGAGGAATACATGACAATGGGAGTATAAAAGCCCACATCCCGATACCCCATTTCCATCTAGTACCAACGGCAGCAGTAACATTACCGGAAATCCAAGTGTTGATAATGAACGGGAATGATGGACATAACGTAAAAAACAATCTCCATCTCAAACTTGAGAAATCAGACAAAATGAATAACAACATAATAATGATACCACTGTATCCAATTTGGAACAACACAGCACCAGCAACATAAGCATTAATGGTTGGCAGCTGGCATTCAATAATAGTACCAACCACGTAAAACAACACTGCAACAATAAACAACTCCAAACGACCAAGGACATCCGACAATCTGGCATAGACGGGTTGACTGGCAGCTGCCACCACCCCAGTAATAGCGTTAACGGTTGTTAATAAACTGTGTTCTGACCAACTGGCAGTTGCATAAGCAGTGTAAACATATCGAGTTTGACTATCGAGACCGTAAGCATAACCACAAAGAAATGCAGAAAACCCTAAAAGCAATTTGAACCAAAATGTATGTTTCCATTGATTAGCTAAGATTTCTGCTTTTTCAACCCCAATGGATTTTTCCTCTACTATAGCCTTTTCAACTATATCGGATGGCGAAAACGTCTTTTCATCTCCGGACAAGTGTTTATCTTCTTCTGAAGAATGATTATTGGAAGACTGGTAAGATGTCATGCTAGCAAAAAAAAAAACGGCCAAATTAATTCAAGAACTTTCAAGCACGTGAAAATATGTCTTGGTTTGATTTCCTTTTTCTTTCAGTGATGCCGTTTGAGTTATAGGCTTTACTGATACTGTTTTTTGTAGATAGAACAATCACGATCTGCAGAGGAAGAGAAGGGGGAAACCGTTTTGTATTTATAGTTTAGATAGTAAAATAGAGTTTTCAAAAATAATAGAAAACTGAAATTAGGTAGAAAAGATGACGTGAAATTATTAAAAACAGTTTCTCGGCAACGATAGTGTAAATTTAGATATTCACAAAAATAAAATTGCCGTATCTACATACATTATAAGAATTCCTGTGACTGATAAAAAATTTTTCAAATTGAAAAGGGCTAAATTTACGTTAAATATCAAAGGGTGGAACCGTTTTATGATTAACGACTACTTTATAATCTTAAAGATTGAATTGAACTAGACTGGTCCATAGCTGCTAACAAATGAAAATATGAATGATTGTTAAACGCAGCACTTAGAAGCCTTTTTTAAAAACTACCACCTCATGACAATTCTTAAATTGCTCATCACAATAGATTTTTCTGATAAAATTGATTTAATTGATTAATTTGAACACAAAAAAAAATTCTTCTCAAATAAAAAGAAATTCTGCTATCATACTATTTCATTTTTCTTGTGTTTGATTAATTTATTGGCCGCAATCGTAAACACCTCTAAAAATGGACATTTCTAATTGGCTATAACAAATAAAAAATACAATAACCCAACTAGGTTTCATTTCCGAACTTGGAATTGCTATTTTTGTGTTAAAATAATGGATTTGCATTCACGTATCTGCTCATCGATTAAGAAATTTTCAAAGCTTTGTACAACAAATTGCCTTACCAACAGTTTTCCCGAAACAAGTACATCCATAATTAATATGTTCTTTTGGGGGGAAATTCTATTGTTGCAATGGCAAGAAATGGGTCATTTACTGAATTGAATTAGTTTACTTTTGTGGTTACGACCAATCTAATTCTTGTTGAGTTTCAGTCTCGTAGATGACTGATAAATCGATAAAACCCTGTTCAGGCGGTCAATTAGTCAAGAAATAATGGATAAAAGAGAGGAATACTTTCTGTGATTGGGTACCATATACTGTTCTATAACCAGGAGGGGAAAAACTGTAAAATTTCTCCTCAATTTGTTGAATTGCTTGCAGTACCACTATTATGCATCTATAACACATAAACTTCATGCATTTCAAATTACAAAAATCAGGCATCTGAATGACTTTTACTTGCATGGCCGCATATCCTAAAACTAACCAGGAGAATAAAAAAAAGCTACAGTCAAAACTGTCGAGCTAGACCGAACTGAAGTGTTTATCAGTATTGAAAGACCAATTCATAGAGTATCAGTTACACCAAGAAGCAACTAGAACCAATATTCATTGTAAAACTTCTGTGCAATTTCGCACGACCGTATCAGCATACAAAATAACTCCTGCGTATCAAGAACTGACTATTCCAAGCTTTTGGCGTAATCGCACTGAACTCGTCTGATGTCGTTTCGCATTGACCCGTCAACATAAGGAGTTTTCTTTAGAAACTCATTCACAACCAAATGCGGGTGGGAAATTCGGTGGTACGCTCCATCCTTTACAGATTTGCTCCTGAGAGCTTCTTCCTTAGCGTGAAAGCGCATGGGCGGCGTTACAAGAAATATACACGGAGTTTTAAGGCTGTAGAAGGTCTGCTTCGTATGGGAATGGCGCCGTGGATGGTTGGCTGTGAGTAATTCTTTACTACAAGCTGTTTAGTGCAATATGCGAACTTGAAGTCACCTTCAAGCACCCGATACCGATCACCGACTTGAGACAGGTTTTAGTTTTTTTTGGTAAAATCGGTACAGCAAATTTAATGAAGAAGCTGGTGTTTGGTTTCTCTTCTTTTTTTTCTTTGAATGTTTTTTTGAACACCGGTTCGAGTTTTGAAAGATTGGGGGAAAAAGAAAGGGAGTAAAAAAAATAGTTGTCATTGAAAACGAAAAGAAAATCCCATTACAAGTAGATTCTGGGGAACAGGATTTTCATATCACAACAAATCAATGATTTTTGCAAGTATACGACGAATTTTCCAATCATTTCGAACTGAAGAAGAAGAGCGATTGTATTCTCGAGCAGCATTCTTCAACTTGCTAGGGTTTCTTGGTTCTTGTGTATTGTTTTCCTTTGTCGCCCAGCGATTGTCACGTCACCCACGAGAATTAGCTCACATTGCCAGAGCAGATGCATTGATTAAAGCAATTAGGTCATAATGAATGTCTGGCGAGGTCACTGGAATCAATAGAGTAACGTGTAAAGAATAGATTTTATTTTTTGGCTTGAAAACTAAAACAAAGAATAGAAAGTATTAAAAAACTAGTTAATATACAAATAGTAATGAAACAAAAACGTTATCTGAAATTATTTACAAATTAGAAAAATAAATACCAAGTAGTATGATGTCTATGAAAATTATAATCCTTTCCCTCTGATCAAAACTTCTTTGCACATTTCGTATGCTGTCCACGATATAGCTGTACTTGGAATATTGAATATGACTCTAGGCTTTAAACCTTTCCAAAAAGCCTTTGCACCTTCTTGTTTCAATAAGGCGACAGCAGCGGATTTGAAACCCGTGACATGCCTAAAATTCTGGTTTTGTGATATTCCTTTTGTTTGTAAAACAGTCTTGATACAATCAAACGGCGTAGTTAATGCTGCAGCTATACCACCAGCAATCCCACCACTAACACAATGCAAGTATGGATTGTAAACATGAGATGGGTTCAATAATGACGATGAGTACTCGTAGAATCCAAAATTCAACGCAGCAAATGGAATATTAGTCAAAAGGGTGGTTGGATATGAAATATAAAACGCACTTAACCCTTCCGCTTTATAGATATCTGATGCTAATTTGAACAATCTCACTGATGTTGATTTACCATCCTGATAGGCAGCATTTGCTTGCATTCTTTGTTTTAACATATCAAATGGGGTCATCAAAGCATCTGACGCGGTGGTACCCGTTATACCAGCGCAACTTGCAATAAGAGGATGGTTTTCATCAGTAACAATCCTGTTCAGATGTGGCGAGTTGGTCAACCTATTAACCAAAAACGTTTTAGTCGATTCAAATACTGAAAAATATATAGCATGGGCTGGACCCGCGCCCAATACCACAGAAGACACCCCTTTCCACAATGCATAAAACCCTTCGGTAGAGCTGATCTTAGACAAAGACTTTAACAAGCCCCGTGATATTTCCGAGTTTGATAGATTCATTTGCATTCTTGTTTTGATAGAATCGATAGGAAACATCACTGTGTGTTCCATTATACCAGCCAATGCACCGGCAGTTAAATGTGCCGCTAATGAAGCATCATCAGGTAATGCCTCGTAGTCTATTTCAACTGAGTCTTTTGGTAAAAATTGAAGTTGGTGCTCCATTATGATAGTATTGTATTATTAATTTAAGTATTATCTGTGTCCTTGTCTGAGCCACGAATTGCTTGTTTCTTTATGCTTCTGTTACTTTTCCAAAAAAAAAATAACTACCTTCTAGTATAACACAATATGGTAATTTGTTAAATAATATAGACTGGTTGAAAGGGTTCTCCAATGTTCAGTTGTTTATAAAGTAATGTTTCCAGTGGTGAAAAAATAATAAAAAAAAATCGTGGAGACAACGAACTGGTGGGATTTGGGCTGGTTTTTTTTTTGATGGAAGTTGACTTTTTCTCTCTCGTTTTTGTTTAACGCTCACACACGCACACTTCTAATTAGTTTATTTCAATATTGCAATAACCAGTTTAAGCGAAACTTCTATTGGCCTCTTTTTTCAAATCTAAATTAATGAAGATAAAGAACAATCAGTAAAAGCGTTTTTTTTTCTCAATTGTGTTTGTAAAAATTGACTTATTCTTATAACTGATAAGAGGTTCTAGATTAATCGGATTAATTTGTCAGTTGAAAAATTTTCCTCTTTGGTTTTTCTTTTTCTCTTTTTGTTTAATGTAAAATTTACTTTGGCTATTGTTAGCTTGTCCACTATCGGAATTCGCAGCTGAAAAATTTATTGATAAAAATCTCGGTTTTACCGAATGACAAGGCGATAAATATGAAAAATCAAAACACACACACACACAGACGAGATGAGCAACAAGAAAATGTCAGATGAACATGCATGTACTTGCAAATTCTTGGTGGAAATATCTCTTACTTATATATATATTTCTTTTTAACACGCTGGCTATCCGTGTAAATTCATTATTTTGATAATTAGTATTGTTTCTCTTTTATTTGTTTACATTTTCTTTATATTCCGCTCATCTTTATGAAGATCTGTTTTGACGTTGCGACATGAAACAGGTTAAAGAATAACTATAGTTAGACATTTTCAAAAACTACACCAGATAAATATTTTGGATATTCTTACAATCCAGCTAGTTATAGATGAGAAACCAGTAATTGTGATATGTAGTCGGTACATGTTTTGAGATACTTTTTTTTATTCAACTTCATCTACAAAATATTATCAAAACTTAACAATAATTCTATACTAAAAACGTATTTCCCTTAAACTAATGGACCTTGTTTAATTTCCAAGTTGTATTGTTCTGGAACAATGGTTTTCACTTTCCCAGTTTTTAAACACGACTCCACATTTTCAGCGACCCAATCTTCCATATCCTTGATAGCTTCGTAAGTGTGTGTACCCATGTGTGGTAAACTGACAACATTTGGCAATCTATACAATTCAGGTGACACTTCTGGTTCTTTTTCAAACACATCAGCACCAAAGGCTCCAATCTTTCCTGATTTAAGCAATTCAGGGAGTTCTTTTTCATCAATAACAGCACCTCTAGCAGTGTTTATTAATATGACACCGTCTTTCATTTGACTGATAGCCTCCTTGTTAATGGAATGTTTAGTGTGAGCATTCAATGGAACACTGATACAGATAATATCAGCTTGTTTGAACAAATCTTCTTTTGAAACGTATTCAGCACCACCTTCCAAGTCAGAACTGAGTAGCTTACGATTATGATAAAGTATTTTGGTGAATCCAAATGGCTTCAATCTATCTCTGATAGCTCTACCAATTCCTCCCATACCCAAGATACCGACAACTTTACCTTCCGGACTATGGCCCAATTTAGCACCTCCACATTTTTTGCTATCCCAACCACCATCATACAAGATTTGGTGTCCTTCTTGGTAGTTTCTCAAACATGACAACACCAAAAACACAGCAGTAACAGCAGTTGGACCTTCCACTGGAACAGTGACATTGGAAACTTGAATGCCCTTGTCGGTAAAAGGTTGAACATCTATTTGATCATAACCTGCACCATTATGACTGAGGGAAACCAAGGTTTTGGGCATGTGTTGAGCCAATTCAGCATCAAATCTACCAGTTTGTTCAACAGATGCATATGTTCTAGCAATATTGGTGATATCACTGTACTTGGTTTGCAAGTCCTTGATAAACTCTTCACGGTTCTGCGATTCACAATCAATGACATCAGCAATCTGAGCAACTTCGTCCCATTTTTTTTGAGCAAATTCTATTTTGCCTAATCTTAAAACTTTTGGTCTGTTTGAAGTGGTCATTATTAATTATATTTCTATTGGTTATTGAATAAAGAACTCAGAATAAGGTTGTAGGAGTAATCTTCATAGGTATTTATACAACCAAAAAAAAAAAAATGAAAACTGAAAAAAGTGGGGGATAACTCTATCTAATCATGTGGGGGAGCAACATCATCATAAACAGCGTGGGGGATCAATTCAACCGAATAGCTTCCCGATCGGAACGCATGCCAATAGCTTTGGAAGACCTGATTAACTAATTAAGTTACTTTGGTAGTCAACTGGTTTGTTTCTTTAAAAAACCCCACGTAATTGTTGTAAATTGTTGCTATGTGTGTCGTCTTTCGATTTTGCTTAGCAATACAAACCATATACTTTTAACATTGGTTGTCACATAAAGGGATACAACGCTCAATGAAACTAGAAGTCATGAGTACAGCTGATCCACTGGAGTAGATTATGTGCTTTAGGTACTCTGTTTGTTTGATACTTAGTCTAAAGTCCGTGTCACAGTTTTTTTTTCTTGATTTTTAGCCCCTTGTCATCACTCATTGTGACAAAATTTCTGTTGTTAGTGTTTAACTCGTCGTAGCAGAATCGTCAAACATGTAACAAATGGTTTATTGTTCACAACCATTACACAGACTACATTGAAAATTTTTCTTGGATTCCAGAAAGAAAAGAGGTATGCTTACATATCCTACAAGCTCCGTCGGAAGTTACTAGTTTTTATATCCGCTTCCGCTTCATCACCTCATAAAAAGAATTCGTTAGAAAATAAGAATGGCTTTGTGTTTATTTTTCAATTAAACATCATTTTTTTTGCAAGAGTATAAATACAAGGCTATACTGACAGGGTATTGTAACCCATTTTAAAATACTACTGAAACAAGTAACAATCAATAACAATATGTCTAAAGAGAAAAGTAAACAGATTGTCATAATTGGTGGTTCATATGCTGGAATTTTGGCTTTGAAGACTTTGCTCAAATCATCACCAATTGAATTGAATATCACTTTAATCTCACCAAATGATTCAGGGTATTTTAATGCTGCAGCTCCAAGATTATTAATCGAGCCAGAAAGTATTGAGAAAACTATATTTCCTATTAAACCTACTATTGAAAAATTAACCAGTGGAACTATTCATACAGCAAAATTCCTTCAAGGTGTGGTCACAAAAGTTGATTTGACTAATCAAAAGGTTTTTGTTGATAACGAATCGGAAATCGATTATGACAATTTGATTATTGCTTCTGGTGCTAGAGCAAAATCACCGGCATTTAAATTAACCAACAATAACGATCAAAATTACACTATAAAGGCAATTTTGGAGCTTGGTGACGAGATCAAAGCAGCCAATAATATTGCTGTAATTGGAGGTGGGAGTACTGGTGTGGAAACCTCTGCTGAGATTGCATTCAAATATTCTGACAAAAACGTGGTATTGTACACAGGAGCTTCAAGACCTTTGCCCTCATTTCCCAAATCCACTAGCTCCAAAGCAACAGGCAAGTTGAATCAGCTTGGAATAGAAATTGTCAATGGCGAGAGAGTCAATGTCAAAGATAAAACGATCGAGTTTGCAGATGGTTCAACAAAGTCATTTGATTTGATTATTGAAACACTGGGCCTTTTACCCAACACCGATTTTCTTCCTAAGAAAGTTTTGAATGAATATGGATATGTTGACACAGATGAATACCTTCGTTTGAAAGACCACCACAATGTAATATGTTTGGGAGACGTGGTTGCCCTGGGTGCAAACTCAATAGTTGATCTTGTATATACTCAAAAACCCGTTTTTGAAAAGACTGTTGAATTTGAAGTGGTTGATAACGAAGCAACTCAATTGAAAGCATACCAGAAAGCCAGTGGTATCACTACATTTATCCCAATTGGTAGAAATGGAGGTGTTGGATTATTGTTTGGTTACTGTGTACCAAGCTTTTTAATTTGGTTTGCTAAGGCAAGAGATTTTATGATTTCCAAAGCTGGGGAGCATTTTACGTGAATAGAATAATCCATATACCTAGATAGCAAAATATATATGTGTTTAAGAGAAATCGTTTTTGTGAATTTCGCGTATCTAGAAAGAGTATGCTTTCGTGTGAACGAGACATATCGTCATTTTTCGGTGTAAAAAAGCAAAAAAAAAAGGGTAACAGATTCAAATCAAAATATTATATTTGGTATCCATCATAACGGATTCACATTGTTTGAAGCATACCCTTCTTCGATAGCATGGATGATTACAAACAACTAGGACCAGGAATTTTTTCATGCTCTAGGAAATTTCCATTTTTAACAACGCGTCTACAACAATATGGCAAGTCAATCAACGATTTACTTCAGTATGACGAAGCTTCTGACCATGCACAACTAGCGCGTCTTGTTGATAGACCAATGAAAGAAATCAATGATTACTATAGAAATCTTAAAAAGGATTTGCAAGTCGATCCTACGTCAGTGAATAGCTTATTGGATTCGGAGTTTATTAGCACGGGTCTACCAAGTATTGATCGAGAACTAGGTGGGGGTATTCCAATTGGAGAAGTAACAGAAATATTTGGTGCTAGTGGCTGTGGGAAATCACATTTTCTATTTCAACTACTATCCAATTGTGGTAAAGAATTCCCAACTAGCAAAAACATATATATATCGACTGAATCATTTTTAGAAACCAAGAGATTAAAAGATTTCATAGGAAGAAACTCGTCTAATATTGACACTGATTTGGATCGGATATCTTATATATATTGTCAAGATTTGGAAAGTCAAGATCATATTCTATTTACCCAATTGCCATTGAAATTGGATTCAGACAAGGGGAAGACAAAATTATTAGTGTTAGATTCTATTGCACAACATTTCCGGAGAGAAGATTCTATTATGAACTCGACGTATTTAAAAGAAAAATTAGAAGTGCAGGAAGGAGAGATAGCAGACGATAGACTGTTCCAAGAAGTGAAAAGGAAACAAATGAATCAATTGCGAAGATTTAACAAGTCACAGAAATATGCTTCGCGAACAGCCAAGTTGTATTATATCTGTCAATTATATCAACACTTGTCTAGATTAGCCCAAGACTTTAACATTGCTATTGTGATAGTAAACCAGGTTAGTGATTATTCTTTTGAATCATCTGGATCATTCACTGAGGCAGAGGCGGGAGAACTTGATTATCCATTGAATTTGGATTTCCAAACTGCCGTGTCTTCTGGATGGGATAGTAGGACCATATACAATAGTATTCCTACGGTTAATATAACTTTGAAAAACGAGGAAATCGAGAATTTGGAAATGGAGTTGGCAAAGTCGCTTGAAGAGAGAAGTCCTAATAAACGTCAAAAACTCTCCAATACCAGCTCCCCACAAAAGCAGGAACACAACTTGAATCCTCGTGAAAGGTTAGAAAGACAGAAATCTTTAATTTCCAAATCGCATGAGATGAGGAATAGAGGTTCAAAAAAGATTGTCCCTACATTAGGTTATCCATGGGCAACAAGGATCAAAAATCGAATCATGTTATCCAAGGTGTACAAGCCTATATTGAAGTCGAATATGGATGGTGACATTGTGAATGATGACCAATCTTTACAGACTAATAGTATACACGACAAAAGGTCTAGTGCAGAACTATATAAACTGTTTGTTTCCATTGATGGCTGGCAAGTTGAAAGGTTTGCAAAAGTGGTTACATCTACGCATGGCTACAATCCTAATAGATTTAAAAGATACAGATTTATAATAAATTCACAAGGGTTAGCAGAAGTATAAATAAGTATAGAATACGTAAATTAATGAGTGAAATGAACATTATTGGTATTGTAAGAATTGAAATAGCAACAATAATGATGATTGTTTTAGTGGTCATGGAAACTAAGATGTATTATTATTGTGTTACCCGACTTGTTCCAGGCCCACCAACCAACCAACGTGCTAGAGTCGTGCATGGCGTGACACGTTCTATTTTTCAGTTGTTAGTTTCTCTCTTTGTATTCTTTTACTTCCATTGAAAGCTCGCCCACTACCACGCTATCTACCCCCGCGAACTTAAGAACGAGCAACAACAAATAAAAATACATATATAGAACGAGTCAAACTTAATTTTAATATCTACTCAACAATACCATTACAACAACTGATAAAACCAGAAAATAATTCAATTATCTAAGGAAATCTGAAGAATTAAATAGCAAGTCAAACAACATGAAGGTATGTAGACTGCACTGCGAGAGAATTTGTGATTGAGTTTATTTTTTTACTTCGGCGTTTGTTTATTGATGGTCATGTTGGTGTAATTTTATTTATGATAAACAAACACCAGGAGTATTTTTTTGGTCAATCTGCTAATGTCTTTACTAAATAAGGGTTTTACTAACATAACAAAACACATAAAGTACATTGATGAGGTTGATCTTGAACTTGTTAATCAAGAGCTAAATTTCCATTCCCCCGACAACAATTTGGTGATAAAGGGGGGTTGTGAGTTGTTTACCACCAAACCCATAGGATCTGATAGGAAGTTGTTCAAGACGATTGATAAGCATTTGGACCAAATAATAGAGGATAATCAATTTTCACGATCAATCGAGAGGGAAAAACGAAATTCAATAAGTTCTATGTTTGGAAGCAACGCCAGTTCACCAGATTTAAGAAGGCACAGTGCTATTTCAATAAGTGATATGAGAAGAAGAGCCAGCTCTAACCTGGGCAGTATAAATTTCAATAGAAACTCTTTACCGAAAAATGAACAACACAACAACAACAACAACACGTCTTTGTTATCGCAATCGTTGAATGACTCTGGAGTTATTGATGATAACGAGCATGCAATTGATGAATCACCTTTTGGGCCTTTGAAAAATGTCACAACAAGGAAAACTTTTGCCTATTTAATTGCCATTTTAAACAGCAGTTTCCCAGATCAAGATTTTACCAATTTACAACCAACAACGGAGAATTTTTATAGGATAGAATCACCAGACGAGTTGGTGCACAGATTCAACAATGTTTTACTTTCATTGGGTAAAAAAGAGGATATATTGAATTGGATATGGGATATTATAAATTCATATATGGATGTTCTACCTTCGAAAAACTCGTCACCTTATATTGCTGCTCAAAATAGTGGTGGTAGTAGACATGGATCATTTTCTGCATCAACAGGTAACAGTTCTCCGCCATCTAATTCATCGTATGAAACATGTCAAATATATCAGTTTCAACCTTCTGATGAATCAATACTTGAAGATTTGACATATCCCTACCAACCAATGTGGTCATATTACTATTTTATTTACAACAAGAAGAAGAAAAGAGTTACATTTATCCATATTGCTGCTATTAACAAAGCAGATTATTCGAATGGTAATGGGAATCAAGGTTCAGGAAATTCAGAAAATTCATCTAATAGAGCCAAAGTGATAAACTCAGATGGTGAAGAGGAATATGATGTGAATGATGATTATGGGGCTGTTGTAGATGATGACGACGACGACGAGAATGAAGATGTGGTTGGTGGTCTTGAAATTTGATACTCATTAATATTTTGTTCGGATCTCCTGTTTTACTATCTTTTTGCTTTCATTGTTTCTTGTTTCTTGTTTCTTGTGTTTTAGTTGTAATCATTTTCTTTCAACTTTTGCATAAATCATGTAAATGTTAATCTATTTCAGTTCAATATGTTAAAGGTATATATATAATAGTTGATATCTTTATTGAATGTATAAATACCCTACCTTTCTATAATTTGGAGAAACAAATGAGAAGGATGTTGAAGGAATGCCAATTCCGATAATCTCCCCCCACGAGGTAAGGTAGACAAAGAAGTACTAAGAATTCGAGTTTTAGGGGGACGGGTTTTGTGTAACAAAAATGATCCTCCTTTGTAATCAACTTCGAGGAGAATTTCTTTGTACAGGCAAATAAACTCAATGCGATAAGGACATTCAACAATAGCAACAGCAACAGTAATAGCAACAAATACTAATAGAGTAAATTAAAACTAATATTCTTTCTTTTTTATTTTTTATTTTTTTTCAACTACTTTTACTCCTTCTTTTCTTTTGATCTTTAAACAAGTTTTTCTTCTACACCAATCATGAAATTAGCCACTGAAATTGATTTCAAACTCAACAATGGTAAAACCATTCCTGCCTTAGGACTAGGTACTGTTGCCTCAAAAGATCCTAAAGATGTTAAGGATCAAGTAATCACTGCTGTTAAAGCAGGATATCGTCATATTGATACTGCTTGGTTTTATGGTACTGAAAAATATATTGGTGAAGCATTACAAGAATTATTTGCTGAAGGAATTATTAAAAGAGAAGATTTATTTATCACGACAAAATTTTGGCCATCATATTGGGCTAATCCAGAAAAATCTTTAGATGAATCTTTAAAAGATTTGCAACTTGATTATGTTGATTTATTTTTACAACATTGGCCAATTTGTTTACATGGTGATGAAAATGGATTACCGAAAATACCTAAGGATGAGAATGGTGAATTGATTTATGATGATGATCCAACCCCAAATGGTACTAAATATATCGACGTTTATCATAAATTAGAGGATATTTTAGAAACAACCACCAAAGTTAGATCAATTGGTGTTTCTAATTATTCAATTCCAAAACTTCGTCAATTATTACCTAAAGTTAAAAAACATATTCCTGTTTGTAATCAAATTGAATATCATCCACAATTACCTCAACAAGATTTAGTTGATTATTGTACTAAAAATAATATATTGATTTCTTGTTATTCACCAGTTGGTAGTTATGGAGCTCCAGTATTGAAAATCCCATTAGTTAAGCAATTGGCAGAAAAATATCAAGTCACAGAGAATGAAATTGCTGATGCTTATAATATTTTAAATGGTAGAGTTACATTACCAAGATCTTCTAATCTTGAAAGAATTAAAACCATTATTAGATTACCAGATTTGACTAAAGAAGAATTGGATGAATTGTATCAAGTTGGAGTTAAAGATCCACAAAGATATATTTGTGATCCTTGGGGGTATGGTATAGGATTCCGTTGGTGGAAAGGCGATACTTTAAGTAAAGAATTTGATTAAATCAAAGATAGCCTAGCGGTGGAAAAAGAGGAGGATAAAAGGAACTAGAAAAGATATACTGATTTTTATAGGTGGTAATCCCAACTAGAAAGGAAAATAAAATGGGGGAAGAGTTTTCAATCACTCTACATTGTAGTCTTTATAGTCGAATCAGAACCTACACCTCATAAGATTAGTAAAAAACAATAATATAAATATAATTAAAATTAAAACATTGAAATAAACAAGAATAAGTAATAACGATAAAAAAAAGTTATGATAAAACTAAACTATGATAACAATTTAAGAATCCAAAAAAAATACCATTTAAATATACAAAAATCAAAAAAAAAACCACAACGAACAATGATCTGTTTTGTCTTCTCTTTTTCTTTTTTTATTATAATTATTATTATACTCTAATTGGTTCTTCATAAGCTGGTGGAGGACCAGTAAAGATGAGAGCACCTTTATCATCAAAAGTGGCATTTTCATCGGAAACTTGAACCCCTTCTTTGAGAGCTTTATTTTTTTCAATTTCTGATAATCCCATTGGATCTCTAGCAATCCAAATATGTGGTTCTTCAGCAGTAACAGCAGGATCATCATAAGCATGTCTAATAAAATCAGAATGGTATTCAATATAATTGAAATATGAACTAGGCATATCACTCTTGATTATATCAAAAGTATCTTTCTTTGGCTGGAAGAATGATGTTAACCATGAAACACCTTGAGTTGGAGCAGCAATTGCCTTATTAACTGGGTTAAATCCAGCAGATTTTTCTGCATCGTGATTGTTGTTAAAATCAGTAAATGGACTCTTTGGTTTATCGAGCAGTTCTCCATGACCAACTTTAGTATCAACAGCGGATGAATCAGATCCACGATGATTTTGTTGTTGTTGTTGATCATAAGCATATGAAGATGGGCCATTTCCAGGAATTCTATCAGGTAATACTTGATCTTTTGGATCAGGACCCAATCCCAATTGATTACCACCTTCCCAATAGTTTTTGCCTTCAACTTTGATTTCTTTCAAACCTTGATCATGTATTGGGTAAGAATATGTTGGGTCACCTGCAGCATATTTAATAGCAGAAATAGGAACAGCATCGACTAATGGTAAGAACTTCCATTTCATCCATAATCTTGCAGCAATGGTGACAACCACAATAACACCTTCCAAGGCAACACAAGCCCAGTTCTTCGAAAATACGAAAATGGCAGTAATCCAAAGTTGAGCCAAGAAAAGACCAGTGAAAAGTTGGAATAATGATTTGACATAATTAGTACCTCTAGCATCAACAGTGCTTGGTCTCAAAACAAAAATCATAGTATAAATGTAGGCGAAATAAAACAAAATGAAAGCAATGGCAGTGAATCCTAAAATCAAGGGAGCAATAACCGAATAAGAAAGAGCAATAACAGTCAACAATTGGAAACCTGGATAAAGAGTAGAATAAGCAGGTTGACCTAAAGTATTCCATCTTGTCCATTTAGCTCTTGGTGTACCATCCAAAATTCTTCCCAAAATGTGAGACAAAATCAAGGCAACAATTTGAAGTAAAACTCCTGAACTAATAGTTAAACCTTCAAGACATAAATAAGAATAGTAGAAATTGACCGATTTAGGGAAACTAGATGATAATTTCTGTAATGCTTCACCTGGATTTTGAACAATTTGAGTGGCAACAGCTGCAGCTGATGAACCCAAGGCAATAGCAAGAAAAACATTGACAACTTGGAAAGCAAAATACCATGATTGACAATAACTTTCAACTTGTTGAATTGTAAGGCGTCCAGAAATTTTACCCATCCATTTAATGAATGGAGGCACCAATGACATCAAAATTGTTAATGCCACAACTGGGAGTAAACCAGTAATTACCCCCATAATGACATCAGGCATTTTAAGAATGAATTTCAAAAATGGAACCTTATCAGTCAATACATTAATATTGGAAATGGCACCAACAACAGCTACTGGGATACACCAGAAAATAATCAATAAAGTCAAAATAGTGTTAGCAATAATACTTTTAATTCTTCTTTTCATTGAAGTCAATTGCAAGTTTTCCCAAATAATATCTTCTGGGGCAGCATTAATAACGGTTTTAACTCCTTTAAAGTCAGGTTGGTAAGGAATAGCTTGATAAGCCTTTTGCATTTCCAATTGACTTGGGAATTCAATGAAAACAGCGGGTAATTGATCATAAGTTTGATATTCAGTTTGTTCTTTAGTGATTTCCTTATTCAATTCACCCAATTTTTCTGGCGAATAATCTAAAGTGTCAACTTTTATACCAATTAAAAACTTCAATTTATGAGTTGGTCTTTTCTTACCATCTTTCAAGTATTTATCAATATCATCTTGTGGTTCAGGAGCTGGTTTACTCTTTTTAAGACATTTATTTCTCAATTTAACAGCCTTAGTTAAAACTTTATTAAGAGTACCTTCGTATTTGTTAGCCAATTTTGTTCTTTCTTTAACTTGTTTTTGTAACTTTTTGTAATCTCTAGAATACCAAATGTTTGTAGCAGTTGGGAAATAACCTCTGAGCTTATCATCTTGTAAATATTCAGTAGAGATTTCTGTTAACAAAAGGGTTCTTGAACTCAACAAGGAATCGTATAATGGAGTAGTTTGAAGAGCATGACGATAAGTGACATAATAAACCAATTCACGATAAATAAGGAAAATCACTGCACCGAATAATATCCATGATAAGAAAACATGAGCAAAAGTTCTCCATTTATCTTTAATATTAGCAAATGTTAAAATATCGAAACCTTTAACATTAGAACCAGGGGTATTGTTATTGCCGTTGGTGGCATTAACTGGGAAAAGAATTGGCCAAGTTATAACTGCTCCTAAGACACATACACAGAAAAATTCAAATAAAAATCTAAGGAAAAAATATCCATCGGTACCAGCATATTGAATGTAAAAAGTACGGGGTTTGGCTAAAAGATAAGTTAACCAACTGAATGGACCTTTAGGGGCAGTTTCTGTTCTTAAATCATCAGGGAGTGATTCCACTACAGCACGAGGTTCATACACTCTTCTTTGTTTACTGTGAATAACAATGAATGCTAATAAAAACACCACTGAAACCACCAAAGTGGGGATTAAAGTGGATAAGAATTGTGAGACCGAAGAATTGGAACTTTGAGGAATACTACTACCGGCCATTGTCTGTTCTTAATAAAAAAAACTTGATTAATAAAAATAAATGATAACAATTAATCCAATTAATTAGTTAAGATGAAATGAATAAGCTAGGAAAGCAAATAAATTGAAATTGTAACTTAACCCACTTAACTTAACTTGACTTTATTTGAAATGAAAATTGTTATTAATGAAATAGTAACTTTGAAGAAGAACAAGAAGTAAATCGAAACAAAAAAAAAAATAGAAAAATTAAACAGCAAGTGAAATGAAGTTCTTTTATAACAATTGAACTAGTTTAATGATTTATATAATGAGAGAAGAGTTAAATATTTTTCTTAATGTTTTGATTTTTAAAAAGAATTTTGTGATTTAGTGTGAAAATAATTGTTGTGGTTTGGTGGTGGTAGTAGATGTCTATGTGTATGGGATAACTAAAAATAATTAATATAGTTAGTCACTCAAGAATAAGAATCCCTCCCTCAAAACTTAAAAGATCAATAAATTACACAAAATAATAATCTATATTTAAGTAATTATGCAGGTGGAATTTTGTTTGTTTCAAGAATCAATTGTTAATTAGCAATCACAGAAGAAGAAGAAGAAGAAGAGGGAGTTCTGTTTGTTTTAGCTTCTTCTTTTTTCCCATACTAAAAACTTTTATACTTGCTTTCATCCCGACTTACTTCTACTATGCTATCCTTTATTATCTCCACCAACTATTGTATCCCACCCCCCCTGACACAACAATGATCCAATGAATTACACGAAACTTGCAGATTAACTGCTACCATTCGCATCGCCACAAACTTCTCAATATTGCTCATTTTGGTATTTGCTCTCTTTTTCTTGCCCTTTTTTTTCACTTTCCATTCGTCTAATTTGTTGGAATTCATCACTCTAAATGTATTCTCTCTGTGGAATCTGCATATTTTCTCCTCCCTAATTGTCTTTCCAGCCTCGTTTAATCGATTAAAGTTGCTATTTATGCTGCAAATGGTAATAGTGAGATACTAAAATCCCAATTGAAATTAGCATGTGCGAATAATAAAAAATTATAAAGACCTAAACTGATTTAGCAACAGACAGACGAACATTAATGTCCTTTACATAATCGTACATATCATTGACTACTAGTGTTGTAACTGAAATTGCAAGCAACTGGAAAAATAAATTGTCACGATTTTCGTTCCTTGGTAAGTGGCGCACGACCATAGTGAGAGACAGCAACCTTCGGGATTTCTTATTTTTCTACCCCCCAGCCGTATTCATTTCTTTTTTTTTTCTTTTTCCAGTAAGATTGTTTTTCACTTAATTTAATCCCAGCATAATGGAAATAGGCTTACATTAAATGACATCATTATGTTTCTATTGAAATCTTGTATCTTATCTTTTTCTCTCTCGAGAGTGGCTGTACAACTTGTTTTAAAGAATGACTTCTTAGAGTTCTGAAATTCTACAACTCTAAAACTAAAATTTCTTCAACTTCTTTTTCTTTTTGTGCGCGACGGACACGACCTTGATTCATTTACTCGTCAATTATAGCATATATTATTGGACATTAATAGGTTTGATCGAGTTTTTTTTTTTGGTTCCATCAAGCCAGAATGCCTAAAAGATAAAGGATGCAAATTAAAATACATCAAATGGATTATTATTAATTTGTTTGGCAGATCTAACGGGTATATTTTCATCCCGGGTTATGAATCCTGCTTGTGATATTATTTTTGGTTATAGTTATGTAAGGACTTCTGCATCACTGGGTAAAAATTGATATATGAATGAAGTTCTAAAGAATTGATATCGAGTAATCCATTATTTGTGATTATTCATTGGTCGGTCCTCTTAGTCTTTCATGACTTGTTACCTACTTGATTGGGTTCTTCTCTTTGTTTATTATTCTAGTCTAAATCATATTGTTTAAGAAAGAAGTTCTTGTTGTGTATGAGGTCTCTTTTTGCTGTGGTAAAACTACGATACTCACACCATGAAATATGTTTTTTTTGGCAATTGTTTTATTTAAACCATGCAATCACTACTCTTATTGTTGCTCATTGTCAGTAATGCCTCTATGGAGATCACCCCAATTGAAGGTGTTTCTTATCAAGATGATTCAACTTTACTTGCATCACAATTTTTTTATTTTGATAATTTGCAAACTTTGCAACCAAAATTATCGCAAATTTTTGCAACGTCAATTCCAACACAGATTATTCAATTATTAGACACAACCCATTATTTAATCCCCGACGATAATGAATCGAGCTCCGAAAACCACTTTAACAATACTATCCCATTGAATTGGATTGAGTTTTATACAGAAAATGTCAGTTATGAAATGAATCGCCAAGCAGAGATTATTGTTATGACTCATGAAACTGTAGACAACAAATACGCTCATGGAGATTTAGCTTATACTTGGTCAATGCTTAAGAAGCTTGCTGTAGAATACAATATGGCATTGTCTTTATATGCTGGATTTTATTATATGGTTGGATTATTAACTGGAGCTCGTATATCACCAGAGTTTGATATTACGTCAAGTTTATCAATAATGTATGCCTGTCCGGTAGCCAATGGTAAAACTGTTCAACTAAAAGTGTATCCCACATTAGCAAAATTAACTCCATACTATCGTAAACTCAAATGGAATTCAAAATTACAAAAATTCATTGTTAAGAATAAATTCATCAAACATAAGAAGATCAAATTATTGGCATTAACTGGATTGGAAGATGTTGAATGTGTATATGTTCACAATGAATGAAATAAATGAATTCTTTCTGTATATATCAAGTATATATTTAGTTCAAAAAATTGCATAAATAAAGTATATATATATATAATACAAATTCAGAAAATATTGCTACACTAGTATTCTCTATTACAACATTTCAAGAAAATGGTTTAACTTAATAGTGGACACCAGTAGAAACACCTTCAGCGGTTTCTTGAATTTTGCTAGCAATTGGGTTTTCAACTTTGACATATTTATCAGAAAGTGGTTTGATAACACTATTGTAAACCAAAGTAGAACCACCAAATGAGGAAAGATAGATAAGGAATCCAGTTTTGATAAGGTAATAGAATGGGACATAGTATAAGATGGTGTTTGACCAGAATTCAATGACATTAATAAATGCAAATACAACCCAATAAGTCAATAATTTGGTGTCATCATCTTTAGTAGTGGTTTTCAAGGCAACAAGTGAATAATAACCTGGAATGACAAAGCCAGCAATATTGGATAAAAGTTGACCAATACCACCGAAATTCAACAAGATTAAAAAGAAATATAATCCACCAGCACCAAGAACAGCATATGATCTTGGTAAACCGGATCTTTGTTCAAATTGATCTAAAACACCGAAATTTTTAGTAGACTATGAAATGGAATCGTTAGTAGATGGTTTAAGAATTTTATATCGTAAAGACTTGAAAAAAGGTCTGTTATCTTGAGAAATTTAAAAGATAACAAAACTGTGGTTAAGAATGAAGTCGTTGAAATGGCAAATGAGAAAATCTGTGCATTAAACATACTTTATCAATTTGAGATAAATAATTTTGAGCTTGAGCTTGGAAACTAGACATGATTTGAGATTATAACAATTGATATCTAATAGATACTAGAATGGGGTTGAATAAGAAGAAGAAAAGAAGGAAAAAAGAGCAAGAAAAAATAAAAAGAAAAAAATTTTGAATGTTGTTTGATTGAAAATTTCAAAATGTGACGTTTAAGAAAGAAATTTCATTTATTAGGAGTTGTGTTGTGTTGTGTTGTGTGTGTTAAATTTACAATTTCTTCCAACTCCTTAGAATTAGATTTTTTTTTTCCTTTGCTTCTTTGCTTTCATTGCTGCGGAATAGAACTCATTTTTCTCTTCTTTCTTTCTCACTACACAATCTTTATTTCTGTGTTCTTCCATTCATTGTTTGCTTTATTCGCTTTGATTAGTTTTGTTGTCCGTTGTGTAGTAGTCGTGGGGTTTGACTCAATTAATGAGCTGATTTGCAATTAGTCCATCAAGCTAACATATATGTCTTGCTTTACTGTTTGATGTGACGACTAATAAAACAAAATGGCAGTAACAAGTCTAGACTAGTTGTCAAACTCATTGGATTTATCAGATGTTTCGAAATCCGCTCCATAGCCTTCAATGCTTATCTTCGCGGATAAAAAAAGGCTTGATATATAAATAGAATAAACTTCTACTTATCCAGGTGACGAAATTTATTATCTCTACAATATCTCTCCCTTTTATATCAAAACTCACCCATCTAACACAATTTTCAAGTTCAACCAATATATTGTTCCCCCCAATTATATCGTTCACTTAAATACATAGTTTTGTCGTGTATGTCATCACAAATTCGAATTATCTCCTAATAGACATTGAGATTCTCCACTTTTTCTTTATCTCCACTTTTTTTTTCCACTGGATTTAATATTTGTTTCGGATTTTGGTGCTTTCTTTTTTTTTTGTTCCATTATTCCACATAGTTGAAATAATCTGTTAGGACCAATGACTTTGACTCCACAGTTTAGGTCCCAAAAAAAAAGAAAAAGAAACATGCATTTGCTGCATAAATTATCCGATCAAATCTACAACCAAGGAAAGGCTCCCAATCAATGATGAATGTATAAATGAATCGCATCTGATTAACTCAAACCGTTCTCCCAAATCCATTCATGTTTAACATCTTCAGGGAACCCAATGTCTGTCATTATGTAATTGGTCCAAAATCCTATAAACTGTTGAGAATTGGTCTACCCCTCCCCCATCTAATTCTTTACCCCCCGCAAATCTTAAAGCCGCAAAACTTAAGACACCAAAAATGATTAATTTTCGAGTCAAATTATACTTATCACAATAATGGGGCATCTATAATATAAATTGATTGAAATTTGTCTTCAATTTCAATATCAATTAATTAAAACTTCAATTGAATTCATCAAAACACTCCTGACACTATTTATTATGATTTCCTTAAGGGCAGTAATCGCACTTATTCTTTTACCACTTAATTTATTATTTGTTTTAATCAAATATCCATTTTTCGGGGGTGTAAACCCTATATACAAGAATGATTTGGTCAATTCCTTGAAATTAACCGTTTATCAAGCATTAATCAATTTCCCACTTGATGATGTTCATATTTTTTCAATAATTTCTGCTGAATTTGTTATCAATAAAGCTGTTGGTAAATTATATCCTGGTTTAACGTCAAAATTACCAAATTATGGTAAAAAATTTGATAAACAAAGTTTTTGGCTCGTTGAAAAACCAAATAGAAAACCCGATGATCCAGTATTGATTTATTTACATGGTGGTGGTTATTTCCTTGGTCTTGTTCCTCAACAAATTGAATCTTTAGTGACAACTTATCATTTATTAGACCCGGCAAAACGTGAAAATTTATCCATTTTAGTATTGGATTATAATTTAACTTGTCAAGGTTATCCAATTCCTCATCAATTGTCTCAATTAGTTGAAACTTATACTAATTTAGTCAAAGAAGGTGGTAAAAACTTTTTATTAATGGGTGATTCTGCTGGTGGTAATTTAGCTATAACTTTCACTCAATATTTAAGATTATCAAATAGTTCAAATTTACCATATCCAAAATCTTCTATTTTGATTAGTCCTTGGGTGAAATTAATTGCTGAAACTTATCAAAACACTCCAGGGCATTCATATTATAATTATTCATCGGGTGATGTGACTCAATATGATACATTATCTGGATCTGAAGTATATCAACATATTCTTGGTACTGAAACTAAACTTAATTCGTTAACCGTCTCTCCAGGTAATTGTCCATATGATTCCAAAGATTGGCAAGATATTCCAACTTATAATCAACCAGGTCATTCTGTGTTTGTACTCGCTGGAGAACATGAAACTTTCCGTGATGATATTTTGGAATGGTCTAAATATGCATTGAATTATCCTCTTGATGAATTGGATTTCCAAGATTCTAATGGTGAATTTAATCCTAAAGTTCATAAATATATTAGAAATGATGAGAACTCGGCTTATATTGATGTTACTATTGTTCCTTGGGGTGCTCATGATTATTTATTTTTTGAACATACATTGATTGGCAAATTGAAACTGGAACCTAGTTTGAAACTTCAATCAATTAATAAAAGGAAATATTTTGGTACTACAAGTGTTGTCAATTTCCTTAACACTGTATTACCAGGAGAAAAATAAGATAAAATACATCAACAATGCTGATATAATGCTGGCTACAAACAGTTGTACGTTTGTGTATACATTTTTTATAGTATAAATGTGAAGATGTGGTGTATCTTTCTTTTGTTTTTGTAATAATAACAATCAAATTGCTGGTCAGTGTTCTACATGATTTGCAGGTTCTCACGAGTTTTCTTTGCTATATTATTTACTACCACCACCACCACTACTACTACTGTACTTATTATCACACATATTCCTTTATTCACTTCTTTTTGGATTTAACTTTGGCACTACCTTCAAATCCAGCTCTTTTCTTTTTAAGTTGAGCTTTATTAACAGTACCAGTGAATTTTTTCAATTTAGGTTGATGCTTTTTACCTTTATTATCTCTTCTAGCTTTCAAATTTTCTTCTCTTCTTTTAGCTCTAGCAGCAACAGTATCTTTAACCACTTGTTTACGTTCTTTCCATTCAATTTCACTCTTCAATTTCTTTTTCTCTTTACGTTTTAATGCACGTTTCAATAATTTTTCATCATCTTTAATTTTAATTCCTTCAGCTTGAGCCATTACTCTTTGCCATTTATCTTTTTCACGTTGTTTTTCTTGATCTTCAGCACTCATTGAGGCTAATTTCTGTTTCTTTTTCTCTAATTTTTGTAAATGAGCTTTAATATCTTTATTAGCTGGGCCTTTTTGCTTTTTCTTTTCAGCAGAATTACGAATTTTCGATAAATCAGACGTCACTTGAGATCCATCATTGAATACTATATTACCAAACAATACATTTTTATCATCATCAATATCGGAATCTGAATCCGAGCCTGAATCTGAACCTGAATCTGAATCTTCTTCATCATCATTATCTAACTCGTCATGTTTTCTCTTTTGTTGCTTTTTCAATTCTTCTCTTCTTTGACGTTCAGCCAAGATTTGTTCACGAGATTTGAGTGCTCCATTAGATTTACTACCAATAGCTTTTCTTTTCTCTTTTAAATTATTAATTTTAGATTCTAATTTTTCTCTTAATTTAGCTAAATTTTCTTGTCTTTTACGTTGTTCTTCGTCAGATAATTGTTTCTTCTTCGATTTATTATTACTATCGCTGCTATTATTATTAGTAGATTGTATTTCTTGTTTTTTATATGAACTTAATTCAACTTCATTTCCATCATCATCAAATATTAATTGATTGTTACTATTTATAATATCACTATCATCATCTTCTTTTGCTTGTTTCTCATCATCTTCATCATCACTTACATCCATATCCGGTATTTCAACATCTTCATCAGAATCATCATCATCCCCACTTTCCTCTTCTTCTTCGTCAGATTCTTGAGTTATTGGTTTTGGTAATTTTTTGGGTAATGATACACTAGTAGCTTTTTTAGCTTTATTATCCATGACATCTTTAGCACTAGCTTGTCCATTTGAATATTCATTAGCATTATTAACACTTTCGGGATTTAGTTTGGCTCGTTTGTTCTGTTTGATTTCTTGTTTTGATTTCTTCTTCTGTTGCCATTGATCTTGAGTGGCATCATCATAATAATATTTGGCTGGGATTAATGATAATAATCCATCAAATGCTGATGAATGAGTTTTTAGACGTTCCTAAAAAAATGGGATGATTGTTAGTAAAACAAGAACAAGAAAAACTGTGAGGCATATGGTATAAATAAAGCTCATCTACATACTTCTAAAGAGTTGCTCATTTCTTAGATTCCTTAGTCAAAGGGTATAGTGATTTGGAATTTAATAGAAATCAAATGAGAAGAGTTTGCAAATATTAGTTTTTTTTTCTTAATAGAAATTTTTTTTTTCAACCCTCTGCAAGCTGAGATGGGTTTAAATATTTAGTGATCTGTATTACTTCCCAGATAATTCAAAAAAAAATTACCAGTAAAGTAACTACTACTTAAAACGTTTAATACAAATTAACCAAACAATAAAGCCTTGCAATCTTTATATATGTTGGTGTTTCTTTAGATGTTAATAATTAATATGGAAAACAGGCTAGATAATTCCATTGGGGTGTTATCACTCACTGATTAAATTGAAAGTCGTGTACTATCGTCTAATCTAAAATTTATCCACGCAAAGCTAATTTTAAAAATAATCAACGACGACAAAATCCAACTTTCTCAACAAATCTCCTTCCTCCGCCCAACCAACATAAACCTTCTATCCATTCATTCATTCATTCGTATACATTTATCAAATCAAAAGAACAACTTTTCTTGTATTGACATTTTCACATTCCATTGATTGGTTTACAATTTTATTCTTTTTATTTTTATTTTTATTTTTTTCCATCTATTTATTTTCCAATTTGTCTTTTTTATAAATGTCATCAAATTCAGTTGCCAAAATTGCCGAGTATTTGATTCTTTCATTACCTCAATCAACTCATGCTCATGAATGGTTAGAACAATCTTTAAACAATGGGAAACAACCATTATACAATTTAAAAATTCCTGATTTCCAAAGTGGTACTTTAGACTCATTAGTTCAAGAAAGTGAAGAATTAAATAAGATTGATCATCAATTGGGTAGTTCTGTTAACAAAGTTGTAGAAATTTTAAACAGTATCAATCCACAAACCAGCTCCGGGAGCTCATCATCATCATCACGAATTGTTCAATCAAGATCGATATTTGATTATATTGAGAATTTCCAATGGAATAGTTCGAAATATCGTTTAGATAAACCAATCAGTCAATTAGTGAAAATGATTTCTCAAGAAGCAATTACTTTAGATAATGATGTTCGTACAAGTTATCAACTGTATCAACTGGCCAAATCCAATTTTTTAGCAGCTGATAGGAAAAAAAATGGTGATTTATCAATTAAATCATTACATGAAATTGTTAAACCAGAGCAATTTGTATTAGATTCCGAACATTTAACAACAATTTTAATTGCTGTTCCTAATAATTTATTAGATGATTTCCATAAAAATTATGAAACATTAACTTCATTTGTTATTCCTCGATCAGCAGAATTGATTGCTAAAGATCAAGAATTTCATTTATTTACCGTGACTTTATTTAAAAAATATCAACAAGAATTTATTAATAATGCTCGAGAACATAGATGGCATCCAAGAACTGATTTCACTTATAGTGAAGAAATTTTAAATGAATTACGTAAGGAATTTGATTTAACTCAAGCTACGGAATTAAAATTGAAAAATGATTTGATTAGATTGACTAAAACAGCTTACCTGGATATTATGGCTAATTGGTTTCATATTAAAATTATTAGAACTTATGTTGAAGCCGTTTTAAAATATGGATTGCCCCCACAAT